>Ga0307492_10000408_pt1 | contig 18290 bp, 13 predicted proteins | sample SI3LmetaG_FD_202365 | JGI IMG/M metagenome (GOLD analysis project Ga0307492, IMG submission 202365) | Sea-ice brine microbial communities from Beaufort Sea near Barrow, Alaska, United States - SI3L | ecosystem: Environmental > Aquatic > Marine > Coastal | place: USA: Alaska | collected 2017-05-06 | reverse complement strand
CAACCCAGCCACCAACAGTAGACATTTCCCAAGATTGAGGGAAGTGACCTAAGGTGTAGCCGTGTTCTTGTAACTGTTTTTCAACATCAGGACCTAATGTGCCAGCGCCAAAAGTGGCTATTTGACTAAGTTCATCAAAGGCTATTAATTTGTTCATTTTTGTCATAGCAACCGTGATTACTGGCTGCTGACTTTCTTCAGGTGTGATATGACCACAAACGGAGGTACCACCACCGTAAGGGATAACTATAAGGTTTTCTTTTACAGCAAAAGCAAGTAACTCTTTTACGTCTTCACCGCATGTAGGAAAAGCCACGCCGTCTGGGGCTATACCAAAATCGCCGCTGCGTATGGCTAGCCAATCGGGAAAACTTTGACCGCGACAGTGGCGCAGGCGCACTTCTTTATCAGTATCAATTAATCTATGTTGTGGTGAGCGAGATACAGGCACTTTTGCAACGACTTGAGTTAAAGTTGCGTCAACTAAAGGTTTAGATTTACCAACTATACCTTCAATAAAATCCTGTGAAGATTTTGTTAACTCAAAATTAAAGTTATTATTCTCATAGCCCCAACCATTCCAACGTTTCATATCATCTTACCGTTATGTGTATTTCGGATTATCAAACCCGAGTTATAAGTGAAAAAGTTTTGATAATAAATATCAAGGCGAGTGACTTTTCATTCACTATGCACTCATGTCTATTATCAAAATGTGTATCTATAATAATACGAATTTAAAGTAAGAAATCACTGTCCTATGCAGTCACAACCATCACCAATTCAGACAAGTTAGGGCAGGTTGATTGTAAGCGTATGGGAAATGGCGTCTAACCAATAAATCATGATTAAGTTAATTTACTTCAAACAATCCTTTAGAGTAACTTATGAGAATCACTCGCAGTCAGAAATAATGGAAAGCTATTCTTGAAGCACAAAAAACTAATGGCTTAACCATCATTGATTATTGCCGTGAACATCAATTATCAACCTCTAATTTTTATGCCTTTTGAAAAAAATAATTTTTATATCAAGCAGATTTGTTCACGCTAAAGTCATCCGAAAAGTTGAAATGGCTGCACATCAACAACTCATTGAGTTGACTTTGGGTAAAGCGAAATTGTCATTTCCTTCAAGTGCCTCTGCAACTTACCTAGGTCAAGTATTGCAGAGTTGGTTTGATGAAGATGTTTGTAGATGCCCTGAAGTTTTTTTACACCGTGATGTTGTCGATTTTGGGAATTATGCGGAGTATTTAATTATGTCCTGCGAATAAGTGAGTTTTTTATTTATTCTTTAAAATCAAACAAATAAACTGCCTGTACATCATTAATTACCGCTCGTAATGCACGACAATTTTAATAGGGACATATTCCAACAAATCAAAAATGGTTGTACGTTATCGTAGGCATTAGGATCAATTAGGCTGATATTATTACCATCAGAGACTTGTATTAAACCCGGTTAAGGACAAAAAGTACGATCGAGAACAGACTCCGTATCAACTGATAAAACGCGGCTATCTTGCAGGGCAAGGCAACAGCGTTTTAAATCATCGTTGTTATTTATATAGTCGTATGATGTGACAGTTAAGAGCTATCCGATTTTAGTGCAGATCTTTTTTGAGAATTTTACCAACATTCGATTTAGGTAACTCATCAAGAAACTCAATAAACTTTGGACGTTTATAGCCAGTTAGATTTTCTTTACAGAAAGCCTTAACGTCTGCTTCAGTGAGATCTGCTGATTTAGCAACAATGAATAACTTAACAACTTCACCTGAGTGCTCATTAGGAAGACCAATGGCAGCAACTTCCAGAACATCAGGATGTTCAGCAACGATTGCTTCTAACTCACTGGGGAAAACATTAAAGCCAGAAACCAGAATCATATCCTTTTTACGATCAACGAGTTTAACCATACCTTCTTCGTTGATTATACCAATATCTCCTGTGGCAAACCAGCCATCTTCAGTTAAAGCTTCAGCAGTTTCTTCTGGACGCTGCCAGTAACCTCTCATTACCTGGGGTCCTTTGATACAAACTTCTCCCGGTTCATTGAATCCAACTTCATTGCCTTTGTCGTCACGAATGGATACATCTGTCGAAGATATAGGTAAACCGATACATCCGCTAAATCCTTTAGCGTCTAAAGGGTTAACAATAGCCACAGGTGCCGTTTCCGAAAGACCGTAGCCTTCTATCATGACGGTATTAGTAAGCTCTCCCCATTCTTTAGCAACCGATGGTTGAACTGCCATGCCGCCACCAAGTGACAACTTTAGACTGCTAAAGTCAACGTCTTCAATACCTGGCGTATTTAACAGTCCGTTAAATAATGTATTCACTCCGGTAAAGCTTGTAAATTGATGTTTCTTCAGCTCTTTAACAAATCCAGGCATATCTCTCGGATTGGTTATCAGCACATTCAAACCACCATTTTTTGTACCGAAAAGGCAATTAGCAGTGAGACAAAAAACATGATAAAGCGGTAATGCGGTAATAATAACTTCACTGTCGGTATTCATTTGTGCTTTAAACCAAGCCTCTGACTGAAGAACATTAGCTACCATATTCCTTTGGGTTAAAACGGCTCCTTTAGCAACACCTGTTGTACCACCGGTATACTGCAAAAAGGCAATATCATCAGAATTTATCTCGGTAGGTGTAAATGTCTTATGAGCACCTTTATCCATCGCTTTTAAAAAACAATCAAAATTGGGAAAATTAAAGGCTGGAACCAATTTATTTACATATTTAATTAGCCCGTTTATTAACGTTCTTTGAGGCCATGGGCAAAGATCAGCAAGTTGCGTGACGATTATACGCCTTACAGGTGTTTCATCGATCACATCTTCTAATACATGGGCAAAATTAGCCAATATAAAAATAGCCTCAGCACCAGAATCACTTAGTTGATGACGTAGTTCACGGCTCGTATACATGGGGTTCACATTGACTGCAACCATTCCAGCTCTAAGAATACCGTACAAAGCGATTGGATACTGCAACAAATTAGGCATCATAATAGCAACGCGTGCGCCTTTCTTTAAGTGCAGGGTGTGCTGTAGGTAAGAAGCTATTTGTTTAGATTTTTCATCCAATTTTTTGAAAGTCAGTGTTACACCCAAATTTGTAAAAGCATCTTTATCTGCATGTTTATCGAGAGACTCTTCAATTAGCGCGACCAGTGACTGATATTTGTCAGGATCAATATTTTCTGGAACGCCTTTTGGATAATTTTTTAGCCACACTTTTTCCATTAAATTTGCCTTTTATTATTTTGACGATATACACCCGAAAGTGTGATGTGGAGCTGATATGTCTTTTATCAACTACCACTTAAATGAATTAGGAAGTGATCTCGCGATCCATTTTTGAAGCCGTCGAAAATATCAAGCTTAATTTCAAAAATTGAGTTTAGCAATTTCACTCTCTGCCCAACCATAACGGACGGCCTTCACCTCAATTTTATCGCCGGTAAGCAAAGGAAATGGATCGGTATATAGGCGCCAACGACTACCATTGAGTCTGTAACCAATTGAAGCACCTTCACTTGAGCTAGTAGCAGTTAACATGCTGTTCTCAACTTGCAAATTCGGTATAGCTGTAATGGGCTCTTCACCATCAGGCCAGAATCGTGCAGCCATATACGCTTCGCTTTTATCACTGAGATCTGGCACTCGGGTACGGTGAGCTTTATAAGCCTCGCGTAATCTCTCTAATTCCTCGAAGTAATCAGGGTTTTCTGCAAGGTTATTAATCTCATGAGGATCATTTTGAGTATCAAACAACATTTCTGGTGGTCGTGGCGAAAACCACTGACGTTGCACTGCATTTAGCTCACCAGCAGCTAGCATACGCCATAGCTCTTGCATAATATCCAGATTATCACGATAGCCGAGGTGAAACCCTCCTGGCTGTTGGTTATAACTTAGGATATATTTAAAACGTTTGTCACGAACCGCCCGCTGCCGATCTGACAAATGTCCCATACGATCACGAGCAGCGTAAATATACTCACGAGACGCTAGTTTTTCAGCGCCAGCAAAAACACGCCCATGCAAAAAACTAGGTAATGGAGCTCTAGCAAGCGATAGAATAGTTGGAGCCAAATCTACAAAACTGATCAAACGTTCATCAAGACTGCCTGGTTTTACATCAGCAGGTCGGAATTTTTCCGGCCAACGGATAATCATTGGCACTTTGAGACCAGAGTCATACAATTCACGTTTGGCCCTTGGTAGTCCATCACCATGATCAGTGGTCCAAATAACAATAGTATTATCTGCTCGGCCGCTGGCCTCAAGCTTCTCTAAAATATCTCCCACTTGACGATCTACGGTGATCAAATTATTGTACTGACGGGCAATATCTTTACGTACTACTGGCGTATCAGGATAGTAAGGTGGCACTTCAACGTCTGCACCAAGCACCTGTTCCTTAGTGTCCCAGTGAATTTTTATGTGTTTTAACTGTCCCATAAGATGAAATTTGTTGCGAGGGAATGCATATCTAGGAAAAAGACCGCTCTCATGAGTACCTAAAAAATTCAGGTATCCAAAAAATGGTTGAGCATCAGGAATATCATCAAAATTAATTCCTTTTGTCGTATCAGAGTCCCACAAAGTAAAAGGTCCAGAACCTGGAAATATATTACTAAATTGGTAGTCCAGTTTAGTACTGTTAAAAGTGAAATACCCCTCTGCTCGCAAAAGTTCAGGAAACGCCTTCATATCCTTCGGTGGCACAGTATAATACTTCCCCTGTTTATAATTAAAGGCTCGCATATGTTGTGCACCGATGCTTTCCTGATGCATACCCGTTATAATAGAGGCTCGGCTAGGGGCGCAAACCCCTGCAGCAGTGAAAGCATTAGTATAGCGAACGCCTTGTTGAGCAAGCTTATCAATATTAGGAGTAACGGCTACCTTATCCCCAAAAGCGCCAATACGTGGGCTCAAGTCTTCCGCCATCAACAACAAAATATTCGGACGTTCGTCCGCTAAAACAGCCGTTGACAATATCAGCAGTAAGCCTAGGGTAAATGGATGCTTCATCAAATTTCTCCGGTATAATTATGTAACTGCAAAAAATATTGGCTGAGATTTAGTCGTTTAACCTATTTCTTTGTTCTGATTCATTTGCACTTATTTCTTTTTAGCATTATTAGCTTTAGGCTTTAGACTTTAGCCGCCTTCTAATGTAGCGAACTGACAACCAAACTAAAGTCAACGTAAGAACAGTAACCAAGAAAACCTTGAACAACAAAATAGTAACTAAACGGATATAGGGGCCAAAATCCATATTTTTACCCGTTTTTTTAGCCACAGGAAGCTCGCCTAATGACTCTTTGAATATCTCCATTTTCTCTAACATGGACGTCACTATCTCTACTTCCTGATCTGCTAGGTTGTTACGCTCTTGAGGATCGTCCTTAAGGTTAAACAACAACATATCATGAGAGGGTGTAAAGCCACTGTGTATTAGAGATAGCGCTGGCACTTTACCTTTATAAGGTAATTTTAGTTTCCAATCGCCACTACGATAAGCGCGTAATTGACCGCTCATATAATAGAAAAGTTCTTGATCCTCACGTTCATTATGCCCCATCAGTACGCCGCTGATATCCTTTCCATCTATGGGTCTGTCATTAGGTACCGACGCTCCGGTCAACGCCGCAAACGTTGGTAACCAATCCATCATGGTCGCCATACCTTCAGGTCTAATACCTGCGGGGATCTTACCTGGCCAGTATGCCACCATTGGAACTCTCATCCCTCCTTCAAAAGTGAATTGTTTACCTGCCCGAAGCTGACCCGCCGATCCCCCATGATCACCCATCAGCAACCAAGGGCCATTGTCACTGGTAAAAATAACCAAGGTGTTTTCTGAAAGACTCAGTTCGTCTAAACGCTTAAGGATCTGTCCGACACTCCAATCCAGTTCTTCCACTACATCACCATAGAGTCCCCCTGCAGATTTTCCTTTAAATTCAGGTGAGGCATAGATTGGAACATGGGGCATATTGTGAGCAAGATAAAGAAAGAACGGCTGTTGATTATGGTTATCGATAAATTTCAGCGCCTCTTCGGTATAAGTCTTGGTCATATAGCGCTGATCAATTTCATCAAAAATAGCTTCCTTATTTCTAAAATAATAAAGCCCTCCCATATCATTACTATATGGCACGCCGAAAAACTCATCAAACCCTTGATTCCATGGCATAAATTTATCGTGATGACCAAGATGCCATTTACCTACCAGCCCGGTCACATAACCGACATCTTTCAACATTTCGGCAATAGTCACTTCTTCAGGATCCATTCCTTGAAAACTTTCAGGGTAGAATACTCCGTGTATGCCCTGACGAATAGGGTATCGTCCAGTCAACAGAGCTGCCCGTGATGGTGTACATACTGGAGATGCTGAATAAAATTGATCAAACTTAGCACCTTCTGCTGCCATCCGATCAATGTTGGGAGTCTTAATTGTTTGAGACCCATAAGTTGCAATATCACCGTATCCTAAATCGTCGGCAAAAATAACAATAATATTGGGTTGGTCAACACTACGTGTTTGATAACTAGATTTTTCTATACTAATTAACTGAGAATTGGCTTGACTTACCTTTGGCGTGATCACAATTAATAGTATTGCAAGAAGACTTGCCATTAATAAAGATAATTTTTGTGAGTACATATAATTTTTAATTTTCCCTATTGCTCAGTAGAAGAATTAGTAAAAAACACTGCACCTTTCAATGCAGTATCTTTATATACCAACTAAGGCATTTTTATTACCAGAAATGATATCCCACCGATAGTTTATACATTCTTGGTGTCTGCCATTGAGCTCTATCAATACCACCTAAAGTCGGATCACCTGAAGATATTTGACTGGCGACTTCAACGTCTCCTAAATTCTGAGCTGATAATGTAATATACCAGAGGTCGTCAGCACTATAGTATGTCAGACTAGCATCCGTCTTATGGTAACTCTCTTGAAAGTCAAGTTCATCACGATTATAGGCACTAAAATAAACCTCGTCAGACCAGTAATAGTTAATACTAGATCTCAAGCTTCCTGATGGGAATTCCCAAGTATAGGCGGCTAATAAATTGACACTAGAGTCAGGTGAACGAGCCAAATCATTGCCCGAAAGATCCAATGGTGATGTGTTTGGAATATCATCTAGCGGATCATCGTCAAAGTAAGTGACAAATTTAGCGTTGGTATAAGCAAACGCCGCACTCAATTCTAAGTTTTCGATTGGACGAGCTAATAACTCTAGCTCAATACCTTTGATTTCTGATTCACCAGCATTTGTTACTACACTATTTAAATCTCGAATTGTACGCAGTTGCATATCGGTATATTCATAGTAATAAGCGGTAATATTTGCTTGCAAGCGATCCTCGAAAAACCGATTTTTTGAACCGATTTCCCAAGCTAAAATTTCTTCTGCATCATAAGATTCAGCATCTATTTGCTGCAGAAAACCACCAGACTTAAAGCCAGTAGATACAGAGGCATAAACCATATTATCTTTCGTTACTTGCCAATCGGCCCCAAGCTTCCAGGTCAGCTTACTCCACGAATCCTGATTGGTAAAAACGTCGGCCTCTTGTTTCGAAAAAGCTTTACGCGAAACATCAGCAGACTTCTCATCTTCGCTATAACGTAAGCCAGTCGTTAGCTTTAAGTCCTCGCTAATATTATAAGAAGTTTGAACAAAAACTCCCAGAGAATCACTTTCAATTGTACTTGTGTTACCAAAATATGCTGGATTATCAAGACCTACATCTATAGTAGGAAATATATTTATACCAAAGCGAGGGTGCTTTAATGAACTTAATCCTGCTCCCTGATCGTTTAACCAATAATCCACAGTAGACTCTTCAGAAAGCCAATATAGGCCAGTAACCCATTCCCATGGGCCCTCCCCTGCTGAGCTCAATCGCAATTCCTGAGAGTATTGAGAACTGTTTTGAAAGCGATTTTCATTCATAATATCAACATCCGAAAAATCCGCATCCGCAAAGGTATCCACTTCAACCTCCTGCCAAGCACTAATAGATTGTAACGTGGTAGAACCCAAATCCCAGTCCAAAGTCAGAGAAGCTCCTTTACCGCTGTTATCTCTCTGTGCATTTGCATTTGAGCGAATTTCCCAAGCATCACTTGGGTTTGGAGTCGCGCCAGTATAATATCTATTAATGAATTTACTAAAATTAGTAGAAATAGGATAATCACCGAGTCCTTTATTACCTTGTCCCGCGCCCTTATCAGAAGAATAATTTACGCTCAACAGTGCGTCAAAATTATCTGTCGGTGTATATAATAGCTGTGTACGTATATTTAGACTGTCTCTATCTTCAAGATCGTCAGCTCCCTGCGTTAAGTTTTCATAGAAACCATCACGTTTTTCTTGCTGACCGCTTATCCGAAAGAGTAATTTATCGTCTATCAAAGGAACGTTAAAAACGCCTCGAACTCGCTGATGATCATAATTGCCTATTTGAAGTTCAAACTCTCCTCCAAGCTCTGATTCTGGACGTTTAGATATCAGATTGATAGAACCACCGGTTGCATTTCTTCCATATAAGGTACCTTGTGGTCCTCGTAAAACTTCAACTCGCTCAAGATCGTAAAACAATGCTGACCCCGCAGAAGCTCTTGCTTGATAGACGCCATCGACATGAAAAGCAACGCCTGGGTCTCCCGTAACTGTGGTCTGCTCAGTACCAATACCACGCAAAGTGATACGTGTATTTGAACCGGCTTGAGAAAAATGCATACCGGGCACCGCAGATACTAGACTTTCCACATCGGTAATACCACGTTCATCTAGCATCGTACTGCTAAAGGCAGAGATCGCAATGGGGGTCTCCTGCAAGCTTTCGGTACGCTTCTGGGCTGTGACAATAATGACTTCTAATTCAGCCGCTTCTTTTGCTGTCTCTTGTGCAAGAACTCCTTGAGATATCACCACCCCATATATGCCAGTAGTAATTGCCATTGCAAGTTTTGTTTTCTTTAAGATATTCATCATACACTTCCCCTACCTTTGTTATATTTTTTATAAGTTTTGAAGGCTAAACTTGTTACACGGTTCACAGACTTTTAATGAAAAGATATTGATAATATTAAGTTACTATCGCATTGTTTTTTTATTTAGAACCTGTAGCGCTTATATTTTAAATAAACACATCAACCATCAAATTTATTGTAAAAAATTGTGGGAGAATAATAATGTCGAATATAGACACCATTGTTGCAAATACGGACAATATCAACGCTCAACTAGTTTATTTTGATCAAAGTTAGGTATTGAGATCAAAACCATCAAGAAACTACATAAATATAATACGATATACTTTCAGAAAACCTTGAAATAAAAATAGTTCGAAGCCAAAAAATATCAGCCCTATCGCTTCCAGGCTGCAGACAAACACTAAAGGTAAAAAGAAATAGCCAGTGCAACGCCACCGATTACGTTCATTTCGAACTACCAATTTTCTATAGAGTTCATAGCCCAAGTGCACAATACCCATCACAAGAAAAATAAAACAATAATAAGCTAGGTAGAATCCCTGTAACCCAGAGTAAACACCCGCACCAAAACCGAAAATTTCACTAGCCATCCATATCTCTTTGATATACCAAAGAACAGGAACCAATAAGCCTATCTTAGTAGCCTGCCAAGGTTCAGCACCATTAACGCGAGCACCGGCATAACCTCCGCCCGCCCCTAGCATAATGCAAAAAAATAATATCAAACCAACATAATTGCGTATTTCGACGGGTAAGCCAAAGCGCCAGCCAAAATCATAGATAAGTGTCATAATCACACTCAACAATAAAATACTAAATGATAATAACCACCGAGGATCAACCTTTTTAGTTAACAAATTCATGACAATTATTCTTTCATTATTAATGTGGATGCCGGTAACGGCTGGGATATAACCTCTTCCATTTGCTTCAACTGTTTTTGCATTCGTTCGTAAACTACAGCCATAGACGAGTCATTGATTAAATTATTCTGTTCTTTAGGATCAACTTGTAAATCAAACAGTTCATCATCTTTACCTCGCTCGTAGTCGATTAGCTTATATCGTTTGGTGCGTAATGCCGTTTGTGCCGGTACTGGATAAGGGAAATCCTCAGAATATTTATACACCCAAGCACTGCGAAGTTCTTCACGTTCGTCTTTCATTATAGGAAGAAGGCTCTTGCCTTGCATGTGACCTGGGATATCAATACCAGCAACTTGTAAAATCGTAGGTGCTAAATCAATATTTATTACCATCTCTTGAGAACGGCGCCCCGGTTGCTTAAGTGCTTTTGGGTAACGGACTACAAAGGGTACACGTATAGACTCCTCATAGGCCCAGCGCTTATCAATCAACCGATGTTCGCCCCACAAATAGCCATTATCGGCTGCGTAGACCAACAAAGTGTTCTCAGCCAGTCCAAGTTCATCCAGCTTATCAAGCACTCTACCTATTTGTTGATCCATAGCTACTGCAGTTTCCGCGTAGTCCTTAACTTTCTCCTCTAAAGAAGACCAGAGAAAATGTTTGAAATTGCCATCAGAAAAAGCCAGCCACGAATCGGCTTCTTTGGGTAGTACCACCTTTTTATTGTCATAACGACCAGCTACTTCGGCATCTGGCTGCATAGCTAGATGAACCGCTTTGTGAGACAAATATAGTGCAAAAGGCTTATCTTTGTTCTCTTCGATATAACTAACAGCAAAATTAGTCAAATCGTCAGTGATATATCCAATAACATCCGCTCCCGGAATAGGTGTTTCGCCAACTTGAAGTTTTGTGCCATTAATAATATAAGGTGTATCAAAATAAGCTCCTTGCCCGCCCAAATAATCAAAGGTTACAAATGTATCCACTCCCCTCAACTTGGGAATACCACCTGGCATATGCCACTTTCCAATAAACGCAGTTTGATATCCTGCTTGCTTCAAATATTCAATATAAGTAACGTTGCGGTTATTCCAAGGTGTGAAATTATTCTTTACTCCGTGGTGGCGAGGATATTGCCCCGTAAGAAAACTAGCCCTAGAGGGACTACAGAGTGATGAGGTGACAAAGGCATTTTCAAACAATACCCCTTCTTCAGCGATACGATCAATATTAGGCGTTTCAATAAACGGATGCCCCATAGAGCTCAAGTAATCCCAACGGTGGTCGTCTGCAAGTATAAAGACAATATTTGGACGTTTTTCTGTGGCGACGTTGGATTCTTCTACTTGAGCAAATGCGATATTACAGATGACCATAAAAGCAAGCGCTAAGCTTATCCTTAATAAGAATCCAATACAGTTTTCTATTTGGAGAGCATTTTTTATCATTGATTCAACACCGCTAAAGTTTAATACACTAAAATATAAAAATTAAAATATAATCAGGCAGTTATCACACCATAAATTATTTAATCAAATTAATTTGAGCTAAATTTTTTTCGAGTTAAACACTATCAGAGACTTCAGTAGAAAATTTTGTCATTAAAACACCACTAGCCCCAAAATTTTCATCCCAAACCTGCAGAGCGTTTAAGTGAGTGACCATTTAACCTATTGTTAATCTATCATAGAGAAGTGTTAATAAATTTAAATGTCAATTATAGACACTCTTGTCGCAAATACGGACAAGCACATTAATATAGATGATTTCTACCACAATATTTAAGGGGCCGAAAAACCTCGAGCAACAAACCAATATGACCCTAATCCTATAAGCAGTGATGAGGCTACTGGCACGAACATACTGAAATTACGAACAGGCGTTATAACTCGTGCATATTTAATGAGGTACCAAAACATGACCACAATCATTAATTGACCCAATTCTACCCCTACGTTAAATCCTACTAACGCAGACAAAAAACGCTCTTCTGGAAGCCCTATTTCGCTCAGAATCCCGGCAAAACCAAAACCGTGGATCAATCCAAAAACAAGCGTCAAAAAGGGTCGTATCCTCGTTGTACCCTGCCGACTATGGGACAAAGAAAAATAAGCTAGCGTAAATACGATAAGACCAAATATCGTTAATATCGGCAGTCCTCTACCCCAAGCAACTGATATCAAACCTAATATAGCCAATACTGTTACAATACTATAACTCAATTTCCGGTTTTCTTGAGTTATCGCACCAATGTTTTCCACTGCTACTAGAACTATAGTAAACCCAATGAGCGCCTCAACCAGAATGATGTCTGGTTGAACCCAACCCAGTACGGCCAAACTAAGTGTTATACTATGGCCTATAGTAAATCCTGATACCATCCATATAACTTCACGAAAATGCCGAAAAACCAACATTAGAGCCAATAGAAATACGATATGATCTAGTCCACTAAAAATGTGTTTCATACCAAGTTCAGCGTACTGCATAAACGCATGATTAAACGTTTTAATATGGCTGCTAAAACGACTCACCACATGGCTACGTTGGTTGTCAGTAAATAAATACTGTTCAGGCATTTCCTCGCCGTAAGCCACTTGGGCATAATGCACGTGTGAGGATGCTATAGGGAAAAAGCTGTCAATCTGCAAGGTTCTACTTCTCTCACTTTTACAATTGAAAGTCCACGCTGCACGAACAAATCCAGTAGCTGCAGGTAGAGATATTGGGTTTCGCAGTCCTTGGCAGCTTTGACCGCCAGAATCAACACTGATACTATTTTTCAAATGAGAAATCAACAAGTTATTCAGACTTTTTATCTTTCCCTCTAATGGAGGCAAGCGTGTTATTTCTCTTGCTTTTACGGTAAACACTACCTTTATAACATCGCCATCAATCACCCAAGAAGAAAATGACTGACTGCGATTATGCGCTTCTGCCTTAATACAAAACACTAGTGGCACAAAAACAACAATTACTATTGATAGCCGCAACCATCGAATCAAAACTTTACACATTATTTCACCCACGAAATATTAGCCGTATTTCGCAATTGTTCGACATAATCACGTAAAATGGTTCCTTGTGATACGCCATCAACCTTATTACCCGCACTAAATTCAGTACCTTGAATAGCTTGGTATTCAACGGTAACGCCTTCAATCAGCGACTCTATCATTGCTACCCTAAGCATACGGTCACTGCGCATTAAGCCGACGGACAAACCATGCTGCACCAGAAGTTCTTCCTCTATCAATCGTTCCAATACCAATGCCCGGTCATTATCGGTTAAAGGATCGCGTTTTTCACTGGCAAGCAAAGTCAACGCTTTCTCATATTCAACGCGTAAAATATTCATATGGTTTACTTGTGCTACCACTGTATTTGGTAATGCCTCCAGTTTAATCCACTCCGTAACACTGATAAATCCCATGCTAATGCCGACAACGGCTCCCAAGGCAGCCAAAAATAATGGTTTTTTCATCCGTTTCACAAAATTTATGTCTTTCAGCAGAAGTATCATGGCGACCCTTCTAAATGGCTAGTATTTACGAATATTGGTGAAGACCAGGCTCTTTGCCCCTTCAAAGTATGACAATTATCATTTCGGTCGGTGCGATTATCACCATAGCAAGGGTTTATTTGATCAACGTTTCCATCACTGTTTCGCTTAGCACGCAAGTTCCCGCCATTAATCATTGGGCTAAGCTCTTCAATCGCTCGTACATAATAAACTGCGTCACGATCAGCTTCTATAAACTCCACATCAGTAAATTCGACTGTGCAGCCTGAGTGGCTTGGGGCACAGTCAAATACCTGCCAAATATCTTCGACCAATCCTTCGATGGCCTCGTTAGCATAATTTTGTGGTCTGATACGCACAACCTCAATACGATCAATGAGGTAACGTTCATCCGAAGGGTTATAGCACTCTCCTCCTGCTAGGTGCTCAAGACGTTTTTTTTGTAACGCTTGTTCCACATATTTCGGACAACCGGGCTTTTGTTTAAATGAACCAATAGCAGTCACTTTAAAGTGTGGTGCTTTGCTCATTGTCACCTCACTGCCCATTGGTTGAGGATGATCTCCGGCATTAATCAGATCAAACCAAAGCAAAATACGATGACCACTGGTTCCATAAACTTCTCGTTTAACTAATGAATCCCAAATAGCTCCTCTATCTCTTCCTTGCGCATGCACTGCGACAACACCACCGGCAGTTAGAAAAGACATTTTTCGTTCTTGCTCTGAAGCCGACATACTGGTATCGCCTTCCGGGGTGAGTAATGAACGGGAGCGTGCAACGGGTTTTTCTTTATTTCGCTCATAAATCAGCCAATCCCAAAATGGCGTACGGCCGCCACGCATACCAGCATCTCCAGTACCTATACGAGGGAATTGTTTGTACCCATTACCTGGACGGGAGAAGTGACTGTCAGTTGAACCTATAAGCCCCCATTTATATCGCAGTGGGTTATTTAGATCGTCAAAATTTCGTAGGGCTAAGCCATATTGTACCGACTTTTTGGGTGCATAGTTAAAAGCGGGTAGAAATACGTCACGCGCCTGTCCAGCGTCTAACCAATCATCAACGGTGGAACCTGGGACACTTAACCAACCCGAGACACCCTCGACCTCAACATAATGCTGCCGTGCCTGTTCAGCCCTAGTTTTACAATCAGAAACACTGCCGCCAGATTTCTCACAACGTTGTTTTATAATAACCCCAGCCTGCCAGCAACTCGGCAAGTAATTCGACTGTGGTTCCGGACAATATACCTTTCCATCTGCATTAAACGCCCGAGGCTGAAAATTGCGATAATTCTCAGAATTGCCATGACCAGAATACACCTCAATCAAACGACCCCTTTTGGGATCATGGTTTTCTTTTGTTAACTGATGATCCCAACTCGAACCTGGTGGCGTGTAGATCCCCCATGACGAGCCATGAGGCACTACTAGAGAATCAAATCCCCATTGATCCAGTTTATTGTATAGTTCGCTAGGCGTTGCTGCGGTTTCATAACAATTTACTGGTAATTCAGGGCTGGGAATACCTTGTGCGCAATCAGGAATTTGACGCAATTCATCCAAAAAAGTGATCAAGGCTTGGTAATAAGAACTGTTTCCCATATCAAGCCATTTCAGCATTTTTGCTATTCCTTTTTTCCCAGCCGATTCTCGTAATCCTTTGGTAGCTAGACCGGAGGCTCCTATAGGGCGTGATGGCAATAGTTCCTTTTCAACATCCCTAAATAGCACGTTGTGATGACCATAATGATCATCAGATGTTTTACCTATTTGAGACCACTCAAACCCCATAAAAGCTACCATATCAGGATTGTTCGCATCACCTGAAAGAGCATTACAACGACGAATGGCTTCTTGGGCATCACGCCATTGTCTAGGGGTGTAACTTTCAGCGTGATCCGCGAGAAAAAAAAAGTCTAGCTGTGAGATATATCGGGCGTAATCGCAAGCTGCTGCTGGAGGGTATGCTCCCTTACTACCGTTCATAATCGGTAATGAGAACATAAATGCATCTAATGACCATGTAGTGTGTACATGAGTATCACCAAACAAAATTTGTTTGTTCGTCCCCGCAACTGAATCAAGTTCTTCTTCCGCACTTATGCGTGCCTCTTCCTGGACCTGTTGACGTAATATCAACTGTGCCTTTGGAGTAGGCACAGTTGTTTCAATTCCAGCATTTAATGGGTCACGCTGATAATAGTCTTCGGGATCAGGTACCCGCACATAGATCCAGTAAAGAACTGCTACAATAGTAACAGCTAGCAGTAACAACCAAGTCAATATTCTAATGAGTGTCCTAATTTTTGAGCTAATAACCGTCATTTCTATCCTCACTGAGTAATTTATTCATTAATTGCCGCTGACAATAGGAATTCGGCCTTATCACTTAACAACGATGGGTCTATTAAACTTTGATTGACATCGATATTTGCTCCGACCCATAATATGGCTAGCATTTTGTCCAAAGCCTCATCACGCCCTCTACGAAGATACTCCGCCTTAACCTCTTTTTTTATCACCTCAAATTCTGGTACGAATGCTGGTATTACATGTTTTACTTGAACCAAATAGTAACCGTCAGGACGATGAAATAGAGCTGTCACATCATTTTGTTCAAGTTCCAACACCATACTTGCCAGAGTTGTACCCAGATAGCGCCTTAGCATATGTGCAGGTAGTGGAGAGGAAGGCAAGTGACTAAGCAGTGCCGTATGTATAGAATTCAAAGGGCGTTCAGAAACCAACAAAGACCGACGCGCCTGTTGGGCTTCGGTCAATAGTGCAAAGCGAAAAGCAGTTACAGCCACTCTTTTCGAATTCTCAAATACCATCTGGTGTTGTCGATAAAACGTTAACAATTGCTGATCTTCAACAGGCGTTTTCAGAAAATCGGTGACCACTTTATCTATCACCGCATGTACCAATTGCTTTTTTAGCCCTGGATCTTCTCTTTGGATCTCCAAAGATTCGATACGTTGCAACAATAACTCCTCATCAATCAACAATTCAAGTATTGCGTGACGAGATTTAGTATTAAGGCTATCACCCGATGTTTGCGTCAAACGCTTTACTGAAAAATTCAAATATTGCAAAGTAATAGGCTGGTGATTCACCCACACCAACACATCTTCATTCAGCATAGGGGGTTTGAGGAAATGGGAACCCAGTAATGCTAATCCTAACCCCATTAACGCCAACACACTTCGAACTCCCACTGCAAAGCAATGAGTTTTATTAAATGCTACTGCCATACCACATAAGCCTTAATCTAATTCTCAAAGTGTACTCTCTTTAATAATAGTAAAATATCAGCAATTTAAAATGTCCTATACGGACACTAATATCACAAATAAAGACGTAGCAAACAACATGAAAAAATATTTTTGCTATATCTAACCCTATTGTTGTAACCTTCATTGTGGTCTTCCGTTTTAATTGTGTTTAACAACTTCAATCATGGCACATATATGCCGTATTGGGAGAAGACCATCTCATCAGGTTAACTAGAATAATACTAGCCGTGCATGATAAAAGTCTTAAACCACTGATTTTACAGTTTACTGTTTTCATCCTTGCATGGAATATTGTCAGTGATTATAATGTATCTATCTCAATTGATGGACTGGCACATAGGCCGTAAGCACCTTATCTAATATTTTATTTCGTGAGAATAATATATGAATAATTTAAATGTTGATCAGGGACTTGCCTCTGTTCCCGCGGTAAAGCAATACTTGCGAGCAGCGGAAGCTGGTGGGGTTGACTACGCACTTTATCTTGAACAAGCCAATATAAGTCAGGAAACCCTTAACAATAACAATAAATGGATTCCCGCTGACTCTTTGGAGAAATTATTAACCCTGTTGATTGCTAATTGTAACGATCCTTGTTTTGGCCTGCATACTTCGCGGCATGTCACACCTGATATGTATAGTGTACAAGGCTATATTACAATGAACTGCGCCACCATGAGAGAGGTATGGGATCAAACCCCAATCTACGAAAAAATAGTAGGAGATATGGGAACTTCAACTGCAATTTATTCCGACAAAGTATCCTGCCTTCGCTGGCATTGCAACTACACAGACTCCGAGGTTAAAAGACAAGTTACAGAGAACGTTCTTGCTTCTTGGCATAGTTATTCTAGGCAATATTTGCTTCCAAATCACCTTGACATTAAGCCAGTAAGAGTTTGTTTCACACATAGCGCTCCTGATGATCCCGCTCTACTAAGCGAATACGACGAGGTGTTTTCCTGTGAAATCATATTTAATCAAGAATATAATTGTATTTGCCTCGAAAGTTGCTATCTTGAGCTGCCATTTCCCCAAGCAAATCAGCACTTACTCAATTCCCTGCTTGAGCATGCCACTAAAATGCTTTTTGAGCTTGATAAGAGTAGCACTTTAACTAAGCAGGTCAAAAATCTATTGCGATTGATGATCAATAAAGAAATACCTCGCCGTGAAACCGTAGCTAAGCAGTTATATATGAGCAGCCGAACTCTACAAAGAAAACTTGTAGAAGAAGGAACAAGCTACCAAAATGTGCTAGACGAACTGCGTATAGAACTGGCCTGTCACTACCTTATTAAAACTAACTTTACACTTGAGATGATAGCCGAAAAACTCGGTTTTACTGAAACTCGATCTTTTTATCGCTACTTTAAGAGTATGGCCGGAAAGACGGCTGGTGAATATAGAAAAGACTATCAAGAATAAAGTTTAATACTGCCACCGAAAACCTATACGGCAACAGTTAATTACTTTCAATACACTAGCCTTTTTCTATTACCTTAGAGCCACTAAGACCATAAAAGGTAATATAT
>Ga0307492_10000407_pt1 | contig 18311 bp, 15 predicted proteins | sample SI3LmetaG_FD_202365 | JGI IMG/M metagenome (GOLD analysis project Ga0307492, IMG submission 202365) | Sea-ice brine microbial communities from Beaufort Sea near Barrow, Alaska, United States - SI3L | ecosystem: Environmental > Aquatic > Marine > Coastal | place: USA: Alaska | collected 2017-05-06 | reverse complement strand
TGCACTACCAAATCCAAAAATCATTTCATGAATATGCCACCAAGAACCACCACCATGTGGCGAAAAGTTAACAGTGCCTCTATACATTAATAACCATAATGTTATAGCAATCAGGCTAAAAATAGCGCCGCCTAAAAAAAAGGGTCGAAAGCCTAAGCGAAATATTGGCAGAATTTTCTGCTCTTCTTTTAAATCAGTAATTTGCATAATGTTTTTTTTTAATAATTAATAGTATTATACTAGCGTATTTACGATGAAAATCGTTGTAATAAATCAACTATTATCAATATACCTTTAACTTTTTTAGCCTTGAATAGGGAAAATTAGCTGGCTGGTTTTTCTAATTGATACATTTCATCGGAAAGGTAATCGAGTTTTTCTGTTAATAATTTTTGAGCATCATAAATGCCTTGATTATAAAAATGATTGCCCATTTCTTTAGTAAAAAAATCCAGCAGAAAATCAGCGTCAAATTGAGCAAGGTCTTGATCAAGTTCGTTCGAAAAGTATTGTTGAAGCTTCTGAACAAGTAATTCTTTTTGTGTAATTGAAAATTTAATTTCATTCATATTTATTCTCTACTGTTTTAGGTCTATTTAGTTTGCTAGATTATACTCAAGACAAAGCGTAAAGGTGAATTGTTTAGTGAAAGCAATATTGAAAAAATGGTGGCATACCGATTGTCAGTTTTGTCTTAAATACCGCAGAATGTTTATTTGGTTAATTATCATGATTGCAATAGATGTATTGTGGTTTAACCTTTTGTTTTAATTTTTTTATATAGGAATTATTTATGGGATATCGTTGGACAGACTCATTAGAGTTAGCACTAGATTTAATGGAAGAGTACCCAGATGTTGATCCGCTTAAATTGCATTTTCCAGAATTAATGCAGTGGGTTATCGCGCTTGAAAGTTTTGATGACGATCCAAAGCATTGTGGAGAAAGAGTGTTAGAAGCCATTCAACTAGCATGGATCTCAGAAGTGGATTAAATTCAAATAAACCAAATAATTTTTTTGATTCAGTTCGGGTAATTGATTGTTTTATAAGCCTCACTTGCACTATACTGTCGGCTAATATCATCATCGTGAATTATCACTATTCATCAACCACATGGTCTACGTAATACATTATTATGCTAACAAATAAAAAACGTCCTTTATATATTCATTATGCAGGCCCAAGCTTATTGGAAACACCCCTGTTAAACAAAGGGAGTGCTTTTGATGAAGAGGAACGTACCAACTTTAATTTAATGGGCTTGTTACCTCCTCGTTATGAAACGATCGACGAGCAAGTTGAACGTGCGTATATGCAATACAGTAAATTTCAAACTGACTTAAATAAGCATATTTATTTACGTGCTATTCATGATAATAATGAAACCTTGTTTTTTAAGTTGGTACAGGCACATTTAGCTGAGATGATGCCAATAATTTATACGCCAACAGTCGGCGATGCTTGTGAACAATTTTCAGACATTTATCGTAGCTCGCGTGGGTTATTCATTTCATATGAAGATAGACACCATATGGATGACATCCTTCGGAACGCCACTAAAAATAAAATTAAAATCATTGTCGTTACTGATGGTGAGCGTATTTTAGGATTGGGTGATCAAGGTATCGGTGGTATGGGCATTCCTATTGGAAAACTCTCTCTTTATACAGCATGTGGTGGTATCAGCCCCGCGTATACTTTACCCGTAATGTTAGATGTTGGTACGAATAACGAAAAATTATTGAATGACCCAATGTACATGGGGCGTCGCCATAAACGTATCAATCAAGAAGAGTACAATGAATTTGTCGACATGTTTATCCAAGCTGTAAAACGTCGTTGGCCTCATGTTTTACTTCAATTTGAAGATTTTGCTCAACCTAATGCAACACCATTGTTAACCAAGTACCGTGATGAGATTTGTTGTTTTAATGATGATATACAAGGAACGGCTTCGGTAACCGTTGGTACTTTACTAGCGGCATGTCGAATCAAAGGACGAAAATTAGACAAAGAAACGAAACTTTCAAACCAAAATATCGTGTTTGTTGGTAGTGGATCCGCAGGTTGTGGAATTGCTGAACAAATTATCGCTCAAATGATTAATGAAGGTCTTTCCCCAGCGCAAGCCCGAAGTCAAATATTTATGGTTGACCGTTTTGGTTTATTAACAAACGGCATGGCTGATTTACGTGATTTCCAACAAAAACTAGTGCAATCACCGAGTGCTGTATCAAGTTGGAGCGCTTCAGGAGAATATGCCACGTTATTAGAGGTAATGGATAATGCTAAGCCTGACATTTTAATTGGTGTTTCCGGCGTGCCAGGCTTATTTACTGAACAAGTCATTAAAGCAATGAAATCACATTGCTCCATGCCTATTATTTTTCCTCTCAGTAATCCAATTAAACAAGTTGAAGCAACACCAGAACAAGTGATTAATTGGACTGAAGGTGACGTTATTGTTGCGACAGGTAGCCCATTTAAGCCTGTTGAATATAAAGGTAAAACTTTTCCGATAGTACAGTGTAACAATAGTTATATTTTTCCTGGTTTAGGCTTAGGTATTGTTTCTGCGAACATAAATCGTGTTACTGATGAAATGTTAATGGTTGCGAGTGAAACGCTTGCTAAAGCTTCACCACTGGCCAATACAGGGCAGGGTGAATTGTTACCCCCGTTAACTGAAATTGCGAGTTTGAGCAAAAAAATAGCCTTTGCCGTGGCGAAAGTAGCTCTCGAGCAAAATCTTGCATCGCATATTGATGATGAAATTTTGTTGGAGAAAATAGAACGAAACTTTTGGAAACCAGAATATCGGAAATATCGTCGTAGTAGTGTATAAATTATAATTAGCCTTTTATGGCTAAGTAACGGTAATAACTCTTTCTAAGCCAATCTGATGATTGGCTTTTTTATTCATTTATTGTCAGCAAAGAAAAATTCACACTACCTTTATTCGAACAAGAAACCAAGCCTATGCCTAATAAAGTGGTTTTTTGCTAATATTTCGTCTATAATCGCGCCAAAATTTATACACCTATTTTATTTAAAATTTATATAAGGGCTTATCATGGCTATCGAACGTACTTTTTCTATCGTAAAACCTGACGCAGTGGCTAAAAACTTCATTGGTCAAATTTATAACCGTTTTGAAACTGCTGGTTTAAAAATCGTTGCTTCAAAAATGATTCACTTAAGCCAAGAAAAAGCTGAAGGTTTCTACGCTGAACATAGCGAACGTCCTTTCTTTGGCGCTTTAGTTTCATTCATGACTTCTGGCCCAGTAATGGTTCAAGTTTTAGAAGGCGAAAACGCTGTTCTTAAAAACCGTGAAATTATGGGTGCTACTAACCCTACTGAAGCACTTGCTGGTACTATCCGTGCTGATCTTGCTGATAGCATCGACGAAAACGCTGCTCACGGTTCTGACGCTTTAGAATCTGCTGCACGTGAAATTGCTTACTTCTTCTCAGATGACGAAATTTGCTCACGCACTCGTTAATCTGATTTTAATCTTCACAAATTTTGCGAATTCTTCGTCGGATGTACTCACTTACTAACGTAAGCTCCGTGCAATCTCCTTGAATTCACTTCATTTGCAGGGATTAAAGTAGAAATCGAAATATGAAAGGGTTTTACTGTTTCCAGTAAAATCCTTTTGTTATTTTTAGGCTTATAGTAAACCTTAAATTTTTTAGTACGTTAACGCTGTGTTTTACATATAGAGAAGCGTAAAGTTTATTATAAATTGATATGTAAATTGTCATGCTTTGTATAAAAGCTGTACAATTTATTTTCTGTAATGTTGTTATTTAAAAAGTAGTGAATCATGAGTGAAATGACTGAAGTTGTAAGCGCAGCCGTACCCACGGTAAACAAGAAAATAAATCTATTAAACCTAGATCACAAAGCGATGCGTGAATTCTTTGCTTCACTAGGCGAAAAACCGTTTCGTGCTGATCAAATGATGAAATGGATTTATCACTTTGGTTATTCAGATTTTGAATTAATGACTAATTTAAACAAAAAGTTGCGTGAAAAATTACAACGTTTAACAGAGATTTCAGCACCTGAAATTTCAGAAAAACAAATATCTACTGATGGTACGATAAAATACTCTTTACGTCTTGAAGGCGGACAAGAAGTTGAAACTGTGTGGATACCAGAAAATGATCGTGCAACATTGTGTGTATCTTCACAGGTGGGTTGTGCGCTTGAATGTACTTTCTGTGCAACAGCGCAACAAGGCTTTAATCGCAACCTTTCTATGAGTGAGATTATTGGTCAAGTTTGGCGTGTAGCCAATGATATAGGCGCGACCCGTATAGCAGGAAAACGTCCTATTACCAACATAGTTATGATGGGAATGGGTGAGCCGTTATTAAACATGAAAAATCTTATTCCAGCGCTCGATACAATGTTGAACGATTTAGGTTATGGTTTATCTAAAAGACGAGTAACGGTAAGTACCTCTGGTGTTGTACCTGCGCTTGATATGTTAAAAGAAAAAATAGATTGTGCATTAGCTATTTCTATTCATGCCGGAAACAACAAGCTTCGTGATGAATTAGTACCCATAAATAAAAAGTACCCACTTGAAGAATTTATTACCGCTGCTGGGCGTTACATCGACGGTTCAAAAGCCAATAAACAAGCAACGATTGAATATGTAATGTTAGATCATGTTAACGACAGTACAGATCAAGCACACGAACTTGCTATTGCTTTGAAAGACTTACCCAGTAAAATTAACTTAATACCCTTTAATCCTTACCCAGGTTCGCCTTATAAACGCTCAAGTAATTCTAGAATTGACCGTTTTGACAAAGTGCTTCAGTCATATGGTTTAACGGTGATCACACGTCGTACTCGTGGTGATGATATTGACGCAGCTTGTGGTCAGTTAGCTGGAGATGTTTTTGACAGAACTAAGCGAACAGCGATGAATTCATCAAAAAGTGAAGCAACAAAAGAGCAAGAGATTTCAGTAAAGCTTGTCTAACACTTTATTCCCGAGGTGTTTAGGTATAATCTGTAATATTTACATTAAGATAAGTGACATTTTTCAATATGATTAAATTTATGCCGCGGTTATTTGTAACGAGCATTATCGTTTTGTTAACTGTCCTTTCTGGTTGTGTAACGCAAAGTTATGAAAATGACAGCGACACACCTGTTGTAGAAAGCGACTCTAGTGATAATGACATGGCCATGACCCGTATAACATTAGGTCTTGGCTATTTAAACATGGGTAACACTACACAGGCGAAATTAAACTTAGAAAAAGCAAAGCGTTTTTCACCCAATTTGTCAGAAGTTTATACTGCTTTTGCACATTATTATGATGTAGTGGGTGAACCGGCGCTTGCGACAAACGCTTATGAGAAAGCTTTATCAATAAGTCCAAATAACCCTGACACTTTGAATAACTATGGCGTTTTTCTCTGTCGAAATGAAAAATATCAAGCTTCTGAAAAGTACACGTTGAAAGCAATAAAAATACCTACTTACTTAATGGTTTCTCAAAGTTACGAAAATCTCGCGCTTTGTCAATTAAAAGCGGACGATTTTGTTAAAGCAGAAAAATACTTAACCAAATCTATTCAGCATAGCCCAAACCGAGCATCAGCTTTATTACAAATGGTACGTTTACAATATGCCTTTACGGACTATAAAAGGGCTCAAAAATACTTGCAACGTTATGAAAAATCAACACGTCGCTTTAGTCCAGAAGCGCTTGCACTGGCTTATAAAGTATTTGAAAAACAGCGCAATCGCCGTATTGCTAAAAATTATGCAGGTATGTTATTAAAAATGTTCCCTAACTCTTATCAAGCTAAACAGTATATTTTAAATGAGCTTGAACATATTAATGCGGATGATTTAGCAAAAGCTTACCAAGCTTCAAATGTTGATACATCACGCTCATTTCCTAGCAAGCGTGTAGTGGTTTTATCACCGAAAAAATCTAGAAAAATATCTCCTTTAAAAGTAGTTGAAAAAGAAACCGTTGCAAAAAGTGTTATTGTTGAAGGTGGTGCAGTTGAGGTTGTTAAAAGTAACCAAAGTAAATTTAATAAAGCTATTGACCCTAAAATACATATAGTTCAATTAGGTGACCGCTTATTTAATATATCAAAGAGATATAATATTCATATGTATACATTAGAGCGCTGGAATAATATTTCACGCAACAATGTTTTGAAGTTAGGTCAAAAACTTTATATCACTGACCCAGAACAGATAAATACGTCGACAACTCATCGTGCTACTAAAAATACTGTACAAGAGAAACCCTAATGAATCCTATTGAACAAACGAATAATGTTACCAAGGAAAAAGCGGATTCATCACAAGATGAAACGCTTAAAAATACTCCAGAAGAACTTTCTGAAGATATGGAAGTTATGGGGCCTGGGCAAATTCTGAGTGATGCTCGAAAGAAAATGGGATTAACGCAAGAAGATGTAGCAATAAAGTTGAATTTTCGTGCAACGTTAGTGGATGAAATAGAAAATGAAGTGTTTAATACCAATTTGCCAGAAACTTTCAATCGTGGCTATTTACGTAATTATGCAAAGCTAGTCAATGTTTCTCAAGAAGATGTGATGGCAAGCTATGAACAATTAAATGTTGCAAAAACACAGGCGTCCGAGCTTCAAAGTTTCTCTAAGGGAGCCGAGAAATTAGTAGAGAGTAACCGTATCATGTGGATCAGTTATTTGATTTTAGCCATACTTATTGGTTCAACTGTTGTGTGGTGGCAAAATAATACGGAACAAACATTGAAAGAAACGCTAGACATAAAAAGTGAAAAAACGGCTGACAAACAGAGTCAACAATCGGATGAAATTGATGATACACAAACGAATCTAGCGTTAACATCAAAAACTGAAAACAATAAAATTGAAAGTATTATTGAAGAATCATCTGCATCTTCTGCTGTATTAACACAGGAAAGCGCCAATACATCGACTCCGTCAGCTGAAATAGAAAATGTGCAACTTAATGAAGATGCAACATCAGTCATTGAAAACATATCAGTAAATGAGCCAGAAGCGACTTTAACGAATGTTACTTTTACGTTCTCGGGAGATTGTTGGGTAAATATTTCAGATGCAACGGGTGAGCGAATTGCCTGGGGCGTAAAGAAATTAGGCTATGTAATGAAAATATCTGGGCAAGCACCTTTTAATGTTACCCTGGGAAAGCCTGAATTAGTGGCAATAAATTTTTCAGGTGAAATTATTGATATGAGCCAATTTAACGTTGGTAATATCGCTAAGTTTACTTTGCCCGTTACGAATTAGTCATTAGCATTTTGTATAAATAACGTTTGTCACGTCAGCGTGATTAACCACTAAAGTTGTGAACTATTATGTTTAAAGAATCTCCAATCATTCGTCGTAAATCTCGTCAAATCATGGTGGGCAACGTCCCTGTGGGAGGCGATGCACCGATCACTGTTCAGTCAATGACAAATACATTGACCACTGACGTTGCTGCAACTGTTGCACAAATCAAAGCATTAGAAGCCGTTGGCGCTGATATTGTGCGAGTGAGTGTACCAACCATGGATGCCGCAGAAGCTTTTCGTGAAATTAAAAAACAAGTTAAAGTTCCACTCGTTGCAGATATTCATTTTGATTATCGTATTGCACTAAAAGTTGCAGAATATGGCGTTGACTGTTTACGTATTAATCCAGGAAATATTGGTCGTGAAGATCGAGTCAGAAGTGTAGTTGAATGTGCACGCGATATGAATATCCCTATACGTATCGGTGTGAATGGTGGTTCATTAGAAAAAGACATCCAAGAAAAATATACTGAACCGACACCTGAAGCATTATTTGAATCAGCAATGCGTCATGTCGATATTCTAGATAGACTTAATTTCGATCAATTCAAGGTAAGTGTTAAAGCTTCTGATGTTTTTCTTGCGGTTGAGTCTTATCGTTTATTAGCAAAACAAATTGATAATCCTCTTCATCTTGGCATTACCGAAGCAGGTGGCTTACGCTCTGGTTCTGTAAAGTCATCAGTAGGTTTAGGTTTATTATTGGCGGAAGGTATCGGTGATACGTTACGTATATCTTTAGCTGCTGATCCTATAGAAGAAATTAAAGTCGGCTTTGATATTTTAAAATCGCTAAAATTACGTAGTCGCGGCATTAATCTTATTGCATGCCCGAGTTGTTCTCGCCAGGAATTTGATGTTATTGCAACAGTTAATGCGTTAGAGCAGCGTATTGAAGATATTTTAACGCCAATGGATGTTTCCATTATAGGTTGTATCGTCAACGGACCCGGTGAAGCGCTTATATCTGATTTGGGTCTAACAGGCAGTAGCCGAAAAAGTGGTTATTACTTAGACGGCATTCGTCAAAAAGACCGTTTTGACAACAAGAATTTGGTTGACCAACTTGAAGAAAGAATTCGTGCTAAAGCAAAATTACTTGATGCTGCTAATAAAATTGAAGTTAAAGAAATCGAGTAGTCTAGCAACTTAAAAAAGAGCGAAGCGTAATACTATTTACGTTTCGTCACAAACTGCCTATAATGCGCGCTGCATTTACTATTACCCGTTTATATAATTACCTATTTAGTACAGTAAATAAGAGAGAATCTTACTTTGAGTAAAACATTACAAGCCGTCAGAGGAATGAACGATTGTTTACCTTCTGAAACACCTATTTGGCAAATGGTTGAAACGGTTTTACGCCGAGTAGCAAGTAACTATGGTTTTGCTGAAATTCGTATGCCTATTTTAGAATCTACAGCGCTTTTCAAACGCTCTATTGGTGAAGTTACCGATATTGTAGAAAAAGAAATGTACACCTTTGATGACCGTAATGGCGACAGCTTAACATTACGCCCAGAAGGTACCGCTTGTTGTGTACGCGCGGGTAACCAACATGGTTTACTTTACAACCAAGAACAACGTCTTTGGTACATGGGGCCAATGTTTAGGCATGAACGCCCACAAAAAGGTCGTTACCGTCAGTTCCACCAATTTGGTTTAGAGGCCTTTGGAATTGCAACGCCAGATATAGACGCAGAAATTATTATGCTAACTTCTCGACTTTGGAAGGAACTTGGCATCAATGAGTTTGTCACACTAGAGCTAAACTCATTAGGCTCAAATGAAGAACGCGCAATTTATCGTGATGCTTTAGTTGTTTTCTTAACTGAAAAAGAAGATCAACTTGATGAAGACTCAAAACGCAGAATGCACACAAATCCATTACGCGTTTTAGATAGCAAGAATAAAGAGGTACAAGCCGCTTTAGTAGGCGCACCAAAATTAAGTGATTACTTTGGTGAAGAATCTAAAACGCATTTTTCCGGTGTTTGTCAGCGTTTAGACGCTGCAAGTATTAGCTATGTGATCAATGACCGTTTAGTACGTGGTTTAGATTATTACAATCGTACGGTATTTGAATGGGTTACTGATAGCTTAGGCTCGCAAGGAACAATTTGTGCCGGTGGTCGTTACGACGGTTTAGTTGAGCAATTAGGGGGTAAGTCAACGCCTGGTTTTGGCTTTGCTCTAGGCATTGAACGTTTAGTACTCATGCTTACTGGCCTTGAAAAAGCGAATAACATTCGTAAACAAGTAGATGTGTATGTTGTCAGTTTAGGTGAAGGTGTTGATATTCATACAGCACAGCTTAGCGAACAATGGCGTGACCAAGTTAAAGAAATTCGCATACAAAACCACTGCGGTGGTGGTAATATGAAAAAACAAATGAAGCGGGCAGATAAATCCGGCGCACAAATTGCAATTATCATCGGTGAAGATGAACTTGCTGAACAATGTGTAACCGTGAAATATATGTGCGGACAACAAGAACAACAAAAGATGTCACTTGAACAAGTGCCAGCTTTATTAAACAGTTTAAATTAAGGTGAAGTAGTGGACGTTTATCAAACAGAAGAACAACAAGTAGAAGCCATTAAAGGTTTTTGGAAAGAAAATTGGGTTGCAGTTATTGGTGGTTTAGCCTTAGGTTTTTCCGGCTTTATTGGCTATAACGTATATCAAGATACTCAATTAGCCAATGAAGTTGCAACTTCGGATGCCTATCAAACTATCATGGAAAGTGCTAATAAAGATGGAGATCTTTTTTCTACGAGTGGCAATAAATTTATCGCTGAAAACAAAGACTCGAGTTACGCTTCATTAACCGCTCTTGCTTTAGCAAAAACTGCTGCTACTCATCAAGATTGGCCCCAAGTTGCTAAGCATCTGAATACGGCTATTGAAAACACTAAAAATCAAGGTGTTAAAGCGATTGCTAGTATTCGTTTAGCGCGTGTGCAAATTCAACTTGAACAATACAAAGAATCATTAGCAACGTTATCTGTAACACTTCCTGAATCATTTAAAAGTGCGATTGAAGAAGCTAGAGGTGATGCATATTTTAAGCAAGGAAAAGCAGAACTCGCTCGCAATGCATACCAAGTAGCGCTTGATGTAGAAGGCCAAGAGAATAACGGCGCATTAAAAATGAAATTAAATGATTTAGCTCAATTATCATCTATTGCTAAATAAAGAGGCTGATCATTAACATGCTAAAAAAAATAGGCTTTAACAAAAAGTTGCTCGTAATAGCGCTATTGTCATTAGGGTTAGGAGCTTGCTCATCAACCGATGAAGAAGATGAAGCGACTAAAGTGGCTGAATTAACAGAAATCACTGAAGTGTTTGAAGCCGCTGTGCTTTGGGAATCAAGTGTTGGTGATGGTGTAGGTGATTATTTTTCACGGATTAAGCCAAACATTGCTTATGATAAACTTTATTCTGCTAGTCGTGAAGGTGATGTCATTGCTTTTGAACTTGAAAATGGGGATGAAATTTGGTCAACAGATTTAAGTGATATTAAAGGAGAACGTGGCTTCTTTGAAAGTCGGAAATCCGCTTTATTAAACGGTGGACCGATTACAGGCATTAAAAAAGTATTTATTGGTAGTGAAAATGGTGATGTATTCGCGTTAGATGCTGAAACAGGTAAACTTGACTGGCAAGGGAAAGTTAAAGGAGAGGTTGTTGCAGCCCCAGCAATAGATGCAGGCATTTTAGTTGTAAATACTGCTTCTGGTGTTATTAAGGCATTTAATGCATCGAATGGTCAAGATGAATGGAAAATCGAACAAGAAGTGCCTGCCTTAACTTTACGTGGAGTGAGTGCTCCTGCTATTTCATCTGGAGGAGTAATGGTTGGCTCAGCAGATGGAACACTGAGTGTTTACATTCTTGAGAATGGCCAGCAAGGTTGGACAGCAGAAATAGGTGAAGCTGCAGGTTCTACACAATTAGAGCGTGTAATTGATGTTGATTCTGCCCCTCTCATTTTTGGTGATAAAATTTATAGTATTTCTGTGAAAGGCAATTTGACCGCTGTTGATTTACGCACGGGTCGTATGATTTGGGAACGTCAATATTCATCATATCGCCAGTTGTCGGTCAGTGGAAATAGTATATTTCTAACTGATATTAAAGGTCATGTTTATGCCGTTGATCGTCAAAACGGTTTTGAAAAATGGAGCCAACTTTCATTAACTAATCGTGAAGTTACAGGGCCAGCTGTTGTTGGTAATTATATTGTTGTTGGCGACTTTGAAGGTTACCTTCATTTTATAGACCAAACAACAGGTGATATTGTTGCTCGCCATGAAGTAGACAGTAGTGGTTTAAATATTGCACCAACTGTTCACGAAGATATTATTTATGCACAATCACGTAATGGTGATTTACAGGCGATAAAAATTCCATAAATTTTTTTATCAGCTAAAATTAAACGGCTCCATTGCAGAATGCATTGGAGCCGTTGTTTGTTATTAAATAGAGTAAAAGTTTTGCATTTTGCATAACCGTGTTTACTCTACAAATTAAGTTATAGAGGTAAACATGCTTCCAGTTGTTGCACTTGTCGGACGTCCTAATGTTGGAAAATCGACGTTATTTAACCGATTAACCCGAAGCCGTGATGCTCTCGTAGCAGATTATCCGGGTTTAACGCGTGATCGCCAGTATGGTCAAGCTAAAGTAGAAGACCATCCCTTTATTGTTATTGATACCGGCGGTATCAATGGTAATGAACAAGGTATTGATGCATTAATGGCTGAGCAGTCATTAATGGCCATAGCAGAAGCTGATGCTGTTTTATTTATGGTTGATGCGCGCGATGGTTTAACATCTGCGGATATCGGTATTGCTGACTACCTTCGTAAACAAAATAAGAAAATATTTTTGGTTGCGAATAAAGTTGACGGTATTGATGCTGATTCTGCTGTTGCAGAATTTTATGAGTTGTCGCTTGGTGACACCGTTCATAAAATTGCAGCTGCGCATGGCCGTGGTGTTACGCAGTTATTAACGTTGGCATTAACGCCTCATATAGAAGCGCTTGGTGAAGCACGTGAAAATGATGAATTTGATGGTGAACAAGAATTTTCTGGCAAGACCGATGAAGAAAAAATTGCTGAAGCACCTTTTGAAAATGATAAAATCAAACTTGCCATTATTGGTAAGCCTAATGTAGGTAAATCAACACTAACTAACCGTATTCTAGGTGAAGACCGTGTTGTTGTATTTGATGCCCCTGGTACGACTCGAGATAGTGTTTATATTCCAATGGAACATAATGGTCGAGAGTATACCCTTATTGATACTGCCGGTATTCGTCGTCGTAAAAATGTGACAGATGTCGTTGAAAAGTACTCAGTTATCAAAACTCTACGTGCGATTGAAGATGCTAATGTATGTTTGTTAATTATTGATGCCCGCGAAGGTATTACCGATCAAGACTTAAGCTTACTTGGCTTTATATTAGAAGCCGGTCGTTCTTTAGTACTTGCGGTTAATAAATGGGATGGTTTAGAAGAGCATGTCAAAGATCGCATTAAAACTGAACTAGATCGTCGATTAGGTTTTATTGATTTTGCCCGTATTCATTTCATCTCAGCATTACACGGTACTGGCGTAGGACATTTATACGAATCGGTTGAAGAAGCATTTATTTCTGCAACGAAACGCATTTCTACTTCAATGGTAACAAAAATATTAGATATGGCAGCGTTTGATCATCAACCACCAATGAGCCAAGGCCGACGTATCAAGCTTAAATATGCACACGCAGGTGGTTATAATCCGCCGATAATAGTCATTCATGGTAATTTAGCTAAAAAGCTTCCTGTTTCCTATAAGCGTTATTTAATGAATTATTACCGTAAATCATTAAAAATTATGGGGACACCAATTCGTATCGAATTCAGAGAAACGAGTAACCCGTTTGCAGGCAAGAAAAAGCTGAATTACACGCAGCAAAAGAAAATAGCTAGAGCAACGCAAGGTTATAAAAAGGATTAATTTATTCTTTTAAAAGAGTAATAATAGTAAATTACTAAAGCCAATCATTTGATTGGCTTTTTGCTAAGTGCTACATTGATAACTCATATTATTAAGCCTAAACATTATGCCTACAACCCCTCAAAAAATAGCGATAACAAATCGCCTTGATCGAAATCTTGGTTTATTGCAATCAGGCTCTGTTATCACTCTTGATTTAGCAACTCCAGCAGGGCAAAAGGCTAAATTCCGTAGTACATTTATTGGTTACTTACCTAAAAAATATGTGCTGATACAATACCCAGACGCAAATAAAATTGGGAATTTCTCCCAATATATCGCTCAGGGTATGGGGATTACAGTGCGAGGAGTAATCGAAGGACATGAAGGCGCTGTTGTCGCTTTTGTCAGCAAGGTTAAACAAACGCTGCAAATCCCTTCTCGGATCATAGTGCTTGAATTTCCACGTTCAGTGAGCTTACAGAGCTTACGATCTGCAATGCGTATCGACACAGATATTATTGTAAAAATAAAAATTGCAAATGAGTATTGGCAAGCAACTATGATTGATATTTCTGTAAATGGTTGCCGTATATTGATTAATAATGGTGAATCTCTTGTCATGAAAAAAGATAAACCTGTTGAATTAGTCGTTGACGATTTTCAAGGGTTAGGGAATTTAAAATTTTTGGCACAAATTTGCAGTTACAAGTTACAAAGTAATGGGCTTTGTGTTGGTTTGAAATTTGAAGAAAAAAGTAAAAAATCAGTTATCAAGTTACTTCAGCATACGGTGATAGCAGAAAATTAATCTTTACTCGTAATTTGAGTGTTAAAGCTACCATCGTTTACTTGAATCGTTACTTTGTCGCCAACCTTAACTTGATCTATTGACCGTATTATCTGATTCTTACTATTTCTACTGACACTATAACCACGAGCAATAGTAGCAAGTGGGCTAACAATATGCAGTTGCTCAATGATACTGACGAAATGTTCAGCTTTATTTTTAACCAAAAGTTGTCCCCCCCGTTTAAGCCTTTCATCAAGTTGATACAGTTGGTTTTGCTGCTGTGTTATGTTTTTTGTTGGATTATAATGATGTAATGCTCTCGCAAGCTTTTCGGGTGTTCGTTTAAATCGTTCTAATTCACGCTGAATTGCTTTATCTAAACGCATATTTAATTCATCTGATTTTTGCTGATACTGTTGAAGCTTCCTTTCAGGATGAACTTGCGTCAATCGATGGTTAAGTGTTTGTAATGTTGAGCTTTGTTGCTTTACTTTTTGAATAAGTAAATGCTGAGCACGTTTTGATAACTCACTTAATTTATTACGTAATTCACTATTGTCCTGTGAAACAAGCTCTGCTGCCGCTGATGGTGTTGGGGCTCTTAAGTCAGCAACAAGATCACTCAGTGTTGTGTCTATTTCGTGGCCAACAGCACTGATAATAGGAATGCGGCTATGAAAAATAGCATTAACAACATCTTCTTCATTAAAACTCCATAAATCTTCTAAAGAGCCTCCTCCACGCCCCACTATTAATACTTGACACTCTTCACGTTGATTAGCGATATCAATGGCATGAACTATATCATTTTTAGCTTGTGCGCCTTGTACGAGGGCAGGGTAAATTAAAATAGTCATTGAAGGGTTACGTCTTAGAAGCACAGAAATAATATCTTTTATTGCTGCCCCTGTTGGCGAGGTAACTATACCGACAGTGTGAATGTTTCTAGGGATTTCTTGCTTAAATTGTTGACCAAATAAACCTTGAGCATTGAGTTTACTTTTTAATTGCTCAAATTGTTGGCGTAATAAACCTTCGCCAGCATCTTCCATCATTTCAATAATTAATTGAAAATCGCCGCGGGGTTCGTACAAAGAGACTTTTGCACGCACTAAAACCTGTTGACCATTACGAGGAACGGAACTTCCGGCTAATTTTACGCGTCGATTGTTACCTTTAAACATCGCACAACGCACTTGCGATTTACTGTCTTTGAGTGATAAATACCAATGTCCTGAGCTAGCGGCAACGAAATTTGATATTTCACCACATAACCACACGGTATTAAGTTCACTTTCTAACATGAACTTTACTTTTTTGGTGAGTTCACTTACTTGTAAAATGAGCTGTGTAGTCATAAAGTGCTTACTTTTTTTAATGTTATTGCGATTCTTACCTTTATTATATATTTCTTTAAACTGTCTAGGGGTATTTATTTTAATTTATCTTTAAATTCTTGTTGTTCTTAAACAACAAAACGGTTAAAATTCTGCCGCAATATTCCTACCCACACCCATGCCTTTTGAGAGATGTTGCGATGCTAAGAATTGCCCAGGAAGCACTAACTTTTGATGACGTACTACTTGTACCTGCTCATTCGAAAGTTCTACCCCACACGGCTGATTTAAAAACTAAATTAACCCGTAAAATTAATTTAAACGTACCGATGATTTCTGCGTCCATGGACACAGTTACAGAAGCTCGCCTAGCGATAACGTTAGCGCAAGAAGGTGGTTTAGGTTTTATTCATAAAAACATGACTATTGCTGAACAAGCTAAAAATGTTTCTAAAGTTAAGAAATATGAAAGCGGTATTGTTTCAGACCCTGTAACAGTTAGTGTTCATTTCACTATTGAACAAGTTATGCATAAAGCTGACGACTTAGGTTTTTCAGGCTTCCCAGTTGTTGATAAAAACCATAATCTAGTGGGTATTATTACTGGGCGTGATTTACGCTTTGAAACAGATTTAACAAAGCCTGTTTCTGCTTTAATGACACCTAAAGAAAGCTTAGTGACAGTCAAGGAAGGTGCTGCTCGCGAAGAAATATTGGGCTTAATGCATGAAAATCGTATTGAAAAAATATTAGTCGTTGATGATGCTTTCAAACTTGTGGGTTTGATCACCGCGAAAGATTACCAAAAAGCAGAAGACAAACCTAACGCCTGTAAAGACGAATTAGGTCGTTTACGTGTTGGAGCCGCTGTTGGTGTTGGTGCGGGTACAGATGAACGTATCGATGCTCTTGTTGAAGCTGGTGTTGATGTATTATTAATCGATACGTCTCATGGACATTCACAAGGTGTATTAGACCGCGTTAAAGAAGCCCGTCATAAATACCCAGATTTACAAATTATTGCAGGCAATGTTGCAACTGCTTCAGGCGCTAAAGCTATGGCTGATGCAGGTGTTGATGCCGTTAAAGTAGGTATCGGCCCAGGTTCAATTTGTACTACACGTATTGTAACGGGTGTTGGTGTACCGCAGTTAACGGCTATTTCTAATGCTGTTGAGGGTTTAAAAGGTACTGGTATTCCAGTGATCGCTGATGGCGGAATACGTTTTTCAGGTGATATTGCTAAAGCATTAGTTGCTGGCGCACATTGTGTGATGGTTGGCAGTATGTTTGCTGGTACTGAAGAAGCACCGGGTGAAGTTGAGCTTTATCAAGGTCGTTATTACAAGTCGTACCGCGGCATGGGCTCTTTAGGCGCAATGAGTCAGAAGGAAGGTTCGAGTGATCGTTATTTCCAAAAATCTGATGGAGAAGCTGACAAATTAGTACCAGAAGGTATTGAAGGTCGTGTTGCTTATAAAGGTCCAGTTTCAGCAATCATACATCAGCAAATGGGTGGATTACGTTCATCAATGGGCTTAACTGGCTGTAAAGACATAGAAACTATGCGTACCAAGCCAGAGTTTATGAAAATAACATCTGCAGGCATGGGCGAGTCGCATGTACATGACGTGACCATAACTAAAGAAGCACCAAATTACCGAATGGGTTAGTCGAACAGCTGATTTTATTGCTATTTAGCATGATGGCTGCATCAAAAGTACTCATTGACTAGCGTCAACTCCGTGCTTCTTCTTTGCCTTCATGAGAACTAGCTGCACACTCAACTATTCTTATGTTTTTCTAGATGTAAGAATACAAAAATTCAAGCAGGCTGAGTGAACTCTACATAGAGACACTCAGCTTTTTAATTAATATATTGCTCTAAATGAACAAGTATAAAATTTGTCCATAGCGAGCAGCTAAAAAGTAGGAAAACAACATGAGTAAAGACATTCATGATCACCGCATACTGATATTAGATTTTGGTTCTCAATACACACAGTTAATTGCTCGTCGCGTGCGCGAAATTGGCGTTTACTGTGAACTTTGGTCTTGGGACGTTACCGAAGAGCAAATTAAAGAGTTTAACCCTACAGGTATTATTCTAGCTGGTGGCCCTGAGTCGGTAACCGAAGAGAATTCTCCAAGAGCTCCTGAGTATGTATATACTGCTGGCGTACCCGTTTTGGGTATTTGTTACGGCATGCAAACCATGGCTGAGCAACTTGGCGGTGGTGTTGAAAGTTCGAGCCATAAAGAGTTTGGTTATGCTGCGGTTGAGTTAATTGCTAAATCTGCGTTATTCAAGAATGTTGAAGACAGTATTGGTGATAACGGTAATGCTTTACTTGACGTATGGATGAGTCATGGCGATAAAGTATCAGCTATCCCTGAAGGTTTTGTTACCGTTGCACAAACGACAAGTTGTGCATATGGCGCAATGGCCAACGAAGAAAAGAAATTTTATGGCGTACAATTTCACCCTGAAGTTACTCACACTAAGCAAGGTTTGCGTATTTTAGAAAACTTTGTTGTTGAAATTTGTCAGTGTGAAAAATTATGGACTTCAGCATCAATCATTGATGATGCAATTGCTAAAATGAAAGCCCAAGTAGGTGACGATGAAGTTATCTTAGGCCTTTCAGGTGGTGTAGATTCATCAGTTGTTGCTATGTTATTACATCGCGCTATTGGTGATAAACTTACCTGTGTATTTGTTGATAATGGTTTACTTCGTTTAGACGAAGGCCAACAAGTCATGGATATGTTTGGTGATCACTTCGGTTTAAACATCATCAAAATTGAAGCTGAAGATAGATTTT
>Ga0307492_10000406_pt1 | contig 18312 bp, 14 predicted proteins | sample SI3LmetaG_FD_202365 | JGI IMG/M metagenome (GOLD analysis project Ga0307492, IMG submission 202365) | Sea-ice brine microbial communities from Beaufort Sea near Barrow, Alaska, United States - SI3L | ecosystem: Environmental > Aquatic > Marine > Coastal | place: USA: Alaska | collected 2017-05-06 | reverse complement strand
CAAACCACCCGTTATCTGCATGAACAGTGATCGCAGCGACTATCATGGTAAACATTAATGGAATACTGAGTAAACGTGTCAATAAGCCAACTAATAATAACCACCCACCAAAAAATTCTGTCCATGTGGCCAAATTAGCTAACAAAGCAGGAAAAGGAAGACCTAAACCCCACTCTGCATTACCGAACCAGGCAATAATGTCAGGGCTTGTAAGTAAATTAGCAAAACCTGTTACATCAGGATTAATAAATTGCATTTTCCCATATCCTGCCATAATAAATATGGGCGCTAAATAAAGGCGTATTAATAATGATGGTAATCCATCGAAATTTTTGAGTTTTTCTATAAATTTTTGATAGGTATTCATGAGTGTTAAAGTAGTCATTATTAGATCGTCTATAAAGTCGTTTGTATAATCCATTTAATATGGTCTTAGAATTAGACCTACAAAATGAATATTTACTTTCAATAACACATTTATTTACTATTGCGGCTACTTAACTGATCAAAAATTAAGTAGCATGGTTAATAATAATTATTACTGACTTATCATGCCGGATATTATGACTGAACAAACATCATCACTTAATGCTCCAATTAAACAAAGTACGTTAAAACGCATAACATTAAAAATCTTTAGTGGATTAAATACATTTAGAAAAATTACGATAAACATACTTTTTTTTATTGTGTTATTTATATTCATCGCTGCAATAATGAGTGACGAAGGCGAAATTATTGTACCTAATAACTCAGCCTTGGTCCTAAATATTACCGGTGATATAGTTGAGCAAAAACGTTCAATTGACCCTATGGATGCTTTCATTGCAGAAGCACTTGAAGAAAAACAAAAAAATCCTGAAGTTCTACTTAGCGATATTCTCAATGTTATTGAAAGAGCAAAAAAGGACAGTCGTATTGATATGATGGTTTTGAATCTGCAAGGTGTAAATCGTGCTGGCCTAAGTAAACTTCAAGATATTGCTAAGGCTTTGGAAAAATTTAAGGCTTCTGGTAAAAAAATAATCGCTGTCGGTGACCAATATTCACAAGACCAGTATTATTTGGCAAGTTCGGCAGATGAAGTATGGCTTAACCCACGTGGTTGGTTATTACTTGATGGCTATGGACGTTATCAACTGTATTTCAAATCTGCATTAGAAAAATTATCCATTAGCCAACATGTTTTTCGTGTGGGTACTTATAAGTCAGCGATAGAACCTTATATTCGTGATGATATGTCAACGGCTGCAAAAGAGGCCAATAAATTATGGTTAAGTGACTTATGGTCACAATATAAAAATGATGTGGCCCGTAATAGAGAATTTGCAATTGACAACTTTGATGAAAATGCAGATGTACTTGTTGCTAAACTTGAAAAAGCCAATGGTAATATTGCTCAATATGCATTAGAAAATCTATGGGTAGACGCTTTAAAAACTCGTCAAGATATGAAAAAATCTTTGATTGAACTTGTGGGTAAAAATGCTTCAGGTGATAGTTATAATCACATTAGTTTCGAGAAATATCTAGCAGCAACTACCCCTATATTTCCGATAAAAAATCCAAACACGGATAAAATTGCGGTTATTGTTGCTAAGGGAACAATTTTAGATGGTCATCAAAAAGCAGGCACTATAGGTGGTGATAGTACCGCGGCACTGTTAAGAAAAGCCCGTTTAAACAAAAAAGTAAAAGCTGTTGTATTACGTGTAGATAGTCCAGGAGGCAGTGCTTATGCATCTGAAATTATTCGTCAAGAAATTGAGCTCATAAAAAAAGCAGGTAAACCGGTTATTGCGTCAATGGGAACCTACGCTGCGTCAGGAGGTTATTGGATTTCTGCTCCTGCAGATAGAATAATAGCATCACCTGCAACAATTACTGGCTCGATTGGTATTTATGGCTTTTTTATGACATTTGAGAATTCTTTAAGTAAACTAGGTGTTCATACAGATGGTGTTGGCACTACAGATATTTCAGGCTTTGGTGTTACTCGTCCACTTACAGATGGCATGGCAAAAATATTTCAATTGAATATCAATAGAGGTTATCAAGACTTTATTAGCTTAGTAGCCGACAATAGAAATATGACACTTGAACAGGTTGATAATATTGCACAAGGCCGCGTATGGTCTGGTTTAAAGGCAAAAGAATTAGGTCTTGTCGATGAGTTAGGTGATTTAGCTATGGCTATTGATGCAGCGGCTGAATTAGCCGAGTTAAAAACATTTGATACGTTATTAATAGAAAAAGAAAAATCAGCTAAAGATCTGTTCCTAGAAGGATTGATGGGACAAGCAACAAGCTTTTACAGAACGTCTGAAACAATGAGGTTAAGCAATACCGATAAATTATTTATACAGCTAAAAGCTGAATTATCACACCTAAATTTATTGAATGATCCGCAAGGCGTTTACTCTTTATGTATGGCTTGTGAAATTAATTAGCAAGCTTTGATCTAAGGGTATATGATAGCCTCGATTTTTCGGGGCTTTTTTATGGCTTAAAAAAAGTAGTGTTCACCATTTTTGAATGATCACTTATTTAGTGCTATTGGATATATATATTTTAAGGATAACAAAATGAAAAAGCGCATTTATATCGCCTACACTGGCGGTACAATTGGTATGAAAAACAGTGAGCAAGGTTACGTACCTGTAAAAGGTCATTTAACCGAATCAATCAACGATACACCTGACTTTCACAGAGAAGAAATGCCTGAATTCACTATTAATGAATACTCCCCATTGATAGATTCATCAAATATGGCACCCAGTGACTGGCAGCGTATCGGTGATGACATAAAGGCTAATTATGAAGATTACGATGGTTTTGTCGTACTGCATGGTACAGACACCATGGCATATACGAGTTCTGCTCTTTCGTTTATGTTTGAAAATTTAGAAAAACCAATAATTGTTACCGGTTCTCAAATACCATTAAGTCAATTACGCTCTGATGGACAAGTAAACTTATTAAATTCTCTATACATTGCAGCTAACTATCCTATTAATGAAGTGGGCTTATATTTTAATAATAAATTATACCGTGGCAATCGTTGTATTAAAGCTTATGCGGATGGTTTTAACGCGTTTGACTCTCCTAATATGCCGCCACTTTTAGAAGCTGGAATTAATATAAAATTAGTTGCCGGTGAATTGAATGTAATGAGTGATAAACCACTCATCTTGACACAAATTACACCGCAACCTATTGGTGTTGTACATTTATATCCAGGAATTTCTAGTGAGTTAGTTGCCAATATTATTAAACAACCGGTCAAAGCATTAATTATTCGCAGTTATGGTGTAGGCAATGCTCCACAAGATGAGCAACTTCTTGCTTGCTTAACGCAAGCTTACCACCAAGGTATTGTTGTGGTTAATTGTAGCCAATGTATTCAAGGCACCGTTAATATGGACGGCTATGCAACAGGTGTAGCATTAAGTAAGTGTGGTGTTGTAGGCGGAGGTGATATGACGTTAGAAGCGACATTAACTAAACTTCATTACTTACTGAGTAAAGACTTGTCTCAATCAGAAATATGTCGTTTATTGAAAGAAGATTTACGTGGTGAACTCACCAAAAATTAGGTGGACTCTAGAATATAGACTTCGGCTGTTATGATATTCCCCCCATAACAGTCAAATCAACTGATACTTATACTATTGAAAACAATGAACGCCAATCCTAATCTAACTTAATATTAATAATTTAAATCAACAGGTTAAGGAATTAATAAGTAACTATAAAAAAAGCAAAGCAGTAACACGTTACCAAGAAGAAGTTAAAATAGGTTAATATTTTATATTGTAAATGATAAATCCCTCAAAAAATGAAAAGTCAAAACGCTAACTCGCATAAATTGAATATAAAAAAGCCACTGAACATTCAGCGGCCTTTAGCGTAATTAACTGATCAAATTAACAATAAATAGCTTTCACTCTTAAGAGTAATGGCAAGTCAGCTTGTGATAGTTTTCCTAACTTCAACCACTCAACAAGTGAATTGGTTAAGTCTATTGTCTGTCCCGACAGCATTTGGCTTTGCATTAATTGAACTTGTACTTGCAACCGTTGGGCTTTAAATTCTTCAGGAGATTCTTTACTTGCTAGTATTTCAAGCTCTAGTGTTTTATTGCCTCGGTCAATCTCATTGCTGTTTTGATGACATTCATGTAAACGTTTTTGCCAAGCGTTCGGCAACTCTGTCATCGACTCACTAAATTCTTCGATTGTTAGGGCTTTGTTCGCTGCTAAACCTTCTAAACAATCAAAAACTAAATGCCATACTTTAGTCTTTTTGTTTTCAGAAATCTGTGATAATTGTTTTGTTATTTGAGTCAGTAACTTTTCAGACTGTGTCACTAGGCTTTTGATCACGGGTTTTTGATTAACGATGTTAGCACGTAATGTTTCAATACTTTCTTGTAAAATAAGCAGTTCATCCTCAGCCAGTTGCCCCACTAATTGTTTTTGGTAACTTTCCAATTGTTCAGTTAACTCAGTTTGCTGATTTTTTCGATCTGATTGTTCTGCGAGCTTAGCTTCATCACGCTTAGAAAAAAGTTGGTCATTAACTTTTCTAAATTTTTGCCAAAGCTGGTTCTCTTCACGTTGTCCACTATAACCAATAGCTTGCCATTGGTTTTGTATCTTTTTAACACTTTCAATAGCGGAAAAAACATCATCTTCACTTAACGCCTGAGTGACTTGTGCAATCAGTAAGTTTTTACTGTCACTGTTACGCTGATGATAATTTCTTAATTCCCCTTTCACTGGCTGTAAAACTTTAATAAACGCTTCATTGAGTCGTTGGAATTTATTCTTATCAACCTGACCAGAGTTTTGCCACTCTTGCATCAATTTATTAAGTGTTCCATCAGTATATTTCCAATCAATTTCTTTATTGTCAGTACCTTCGTTAATTTTTGTTAAGAAGTCATCTGCAAAGGTTTTTGCTTTATTGATAAGCTGTTCACGTGTTTCTAGATGCAGTTCACGTAATTTTTCTTGCTCAGCATAAAACAAACGACATGGAGCAAAGGCTTGTTCACACAGTCCATTAAATTGATAATTTAATTCTTTTTCTATCGATTCTTCAGCGTGTCCAAGCGAATTCCAAGTGACACGAAATTGTTTTACTTTAGCTGCTTGGTCATTAGGATTATCAAGTGGCTGATTAACTAATAATTGTATTTCTTCCAATAGGTTCTGTTTTCTTGGCGTTGCAATAGATTGCTCTAAATCACTGAGTTCTGTTATTTTAGCTGAAATATCATCAAAATCTCGTTGAACACCTGATTTCTGATTATCTGCTAATAAGTCAAAATTCTTTTTAGCCTTTTTGAAAACGCCGAACGCTGCATTGTATTTTCCGTTAGTGACTAAGCGTTTTACATCTGAAACTTTCTTTTTGCATTGAGAGAGAAGTAAATCTTGCTCTTTAATTAATGGTTTAAGTTCTTGTTGCCATTGTTTTTTTATTTCTTTAAAAGCATCAATAATAGATTCAGGAAAAACACCTGCAGCTTTTAGTTCTACACTTTTCCACTCTTGTAACCACTCATCAAATAAAGGCTTGCGAAGGTTTAATTCATGAATGTTTTTAGGTAAGGCAACTTGTGATATTTTTGAAATTAAATGCGTTGCATCACTGATAGATTTTGCTATTTCAGGTAATTGAACCAGCTTTTTAGATTGTACGTTCACCAACGTTATAAAATGATCTTGTTCTTTGCTATTCAATGTTGATAATTTTATTTCTGCTATTAACGTTTCTAGATGTACTTGGTATTGTTCTTCATCGATCTCACCACTTTCAAATATTGTTGTGGTGAGTTGTTTACTAATTTCATTGAGTTTATTATTAAAATACTCATTGGCAATTTTTTTGTCCTGAATTAACTTGTCGGCAATAATCTGCTGTTCAAAAACTTCATGTAAAGGCGCAAAATGTCTTGCAAGTTGTGTTGTAATGTCTAGATACTTACCATTGAAACTTTCACATTCAAATGATGATAAGCAAGAAAAGTCTTGATGATAACTATTCCATTGTTCTTCTAGACTGGCTTTTTTTTCTTTTATTTGAACGTAATCATTAATGTCTTTCAAAGCAAGTAGTTTTGCTAACACTAATTGAACACCTTTTTTAACTTTATCAGGCTTTTCTGCGGAATCTTTTAGCGCTTGTATTTGCTGTTCAATCTGGTTTTTAATTTCATTATTACATGATTTTTTAATGAGTTTTTCTAACACGTCAATGGACAAAGGTTGCTTAAGTAAATGAGTTTGAACAGACTCGTTTTGTTTATGTGTAAATATTGAGAGTGTTAATTGCGGCTTATTTAATTTTTCAAATAATGCAATAACTACATCGGCTTGTATTTCATTTTGCAGCCATAACTCTAAAGCAGGTAATTTACTGTCACTTTTCAGTAACGCTAGCTTTTCTTCATTACTGATAGTGATTTCATGCTGGCTAAGTAGAATCTTTTCAACTTGCTTTACGCAATATTCACGGACTTTTTTATTATCATTATCGGTACTATTTAAATGCCAAACAGAAAAATCGGCCATTTTGATAAGCGCAGCACGACGAACAAGTTCGTTAGCATCAGTTTTTGCTAAGTTAGTTAATATTTCTAGGTCGTCTGGATTACTTTGTGTTAACTCATCACTTATTGCGGTAAGTCGCACATTATGTTCTTTACTTTGCCATTTTGCTTTGAAAAATTTTGAAAAAATCATATATCGGAGAACCTTGCAATATTGTTTTCTGGAGTGTTTTTAAGATCAGAAAATTCGCTTTTTAATTGACGTTTAGTTTTATCAACAATCAATCCATCTGAGCCAATGCTTAATATTTCATCTGAATTCAAATGTCTTGATTGATATGCCATAGTAATTTGTAAAGCAGAGGATTTTTGTTCTTTATCAACCATTGTGCCTTCCGGCCATTTACCGGTTTCAGCAGCGCACTTTAAGCGTAAGTACATTTCTTCAGACATATCGTCTACTAATGAAATAATATCCATTGTTTTATTTACAGCCTTATTCTTAATTCTTGATAGAGAGGTTTAATTTAACTACGGTATTTAAGCATGACTAAACGTACGCGTGTAACAATATATAAAATGAAACCAATTGCAGCAGATCCTATACTAGTAAAGTATTGCCATGTGCCCTGCTGAGCATCTTGCCAATAAAGAAAAAGAAAACCGCCACAGAAAAGGAGCATTGCGATAAATGAATGATTCATTAATGTTTGAGATCGGTTTATTTTGTCTACTTTCTTCATTGATGCAATTTGGTCAGAATCAACATTTGTTAAGTTTATTGAACAATGTGAGCATGACTTCGCTTTATCAGATATTTTTTTCTTACAGTTTGGGCAATTAATTACAGCCATAGGAAGATAAAATTTTATAAAATAATTAGTATTAATATTCTACCTAAATTTGAGCAAAAAAAAACGTCCAGCAGGACGTTTTTTTAAGTAATTTGACATTTATTTATTATAAACGCATGTCAATCAATTATTCAGAAAATTACTTGTTCTTATTAATGCGATCTTCCCAAAAAGTAGCCTTTTTAATCCCAAGCTTTAAAGGGTCGAATGTAAATGTTTTTACGCCATCTTTCTGCTGTCGTTCATAATCTTTCAATGCTTTAATTGCAGGTTTTGCCATAAAGAATATAACAATAATAGCAAAAATGTTCAGCCAAGCCATTATGCCTACACCAATATCACCCATGCCCCAAGCTGCACTAGGTTCAGCGACTGTTCCGTAAAATACCGCTGACATAAGGATCACTTTAAGAACGAACCTAAGTATTGGCATTTTGATGGTTTTATTAATATATGAAACGTTGTTTTCCGCGATAAAGTAATAAGCAAGTACCGTCGTAAATGCAAAGAAAAACAATGCAACAGCAATGAATGGCTTACCAAACCCGGTTAACACGCTATCTACAGCAATCTGGGTAAATGCTGGGCCATTGATTACAACATCATTCGCTAAATTGTTAACAACAAAACTCGTCGAACCTTCGGGCATTACATTATAAGAATTAGTGATTAAAATCATAAATGCGGTAGCTGAACAAACAAACAGTGTATCAATGTATACTGAAAAGGCTTGAACTAAACCTTGTTGTGCTGGATGTTCAACTTCTGCAGCCGCTGCAGCATGAGGACCAGTCCCCTGACCAGCTTCATTTGAATAAACACCACGTTTTACACCCCAACCAATCGCTGCACCAAAGCCAGCCATAGGAGTAAAAGCATCCGTTATAATTAACATAAAAATGCTGGGTAATTGATCAATATGTAAAGCAATAATTGTACAAGCGATAATAATGTAGGCTAAAGCCATAAACGGTACGACGACTTGAGTAAAGTTAGCAATACGTTTAACGCCACCAAAAATAATGAAGCCAAGTAATACAACTATAAATGATGCGGTATAGACTTTAGTCAGTGGAAGATCACCCATAAATGAACTAACAGTACCACCTACGCCAAACACATTGACCATAGCATCACCAATACCGTTTGATTGCACAACAGGTAATAATACGCCACAAGCTAGAATAGTTGCTAAAGCAAAAATCCATGCATACCATTTTTGACCGAGCGCCTTTTCAATATAATACGCTGGACCACCACGATATTGTCCATCTTCTTCTTCTTTATAAATTTGAGCATTAGTTGATTCAATGTAAGCAGTAGCGGCTCCTAAAAAGGCAACAATCCACATCCAAAAAACAGCACCTGGCCCACCAAAGCCTATAGCCGCGGCGACACCAGCAATGTTCCCCGTACCAACACGGCCTGATAGAGAAACAGCTAATGCTTGAAATGATGAAATGCCTTTTTCTGAGCTTTTTCCCGAAAGCAATAATCGGAACATTTCACGAAACTGACGTACTTGTACAAAACGGGTTAAAATAGAGAAAAATACACCTGTACCTAAACAGAGGTAAATTAAATATGGGCTCCAAATATAGCTATTCATCGTATTTACAATTTCTTGCACATGACACTCCTGATTTATTATTATTATTTAATTAGTTGTTGTAATTTTATACTGCTTACTTGTTATCTGTTTATTAATTTTGGTGTTGTTTTTTTTAACGTAAATCATCGACTACATGATAAATAGCCGTTAAAAAATCTCGACCGAATAAACTACTACGAGTATCTGACCAACCCACGCTGTGATCTGGCAATAAGTCGTTATCTTTGAATGGCATTTCTACTGTGTATGAAAGACATTTAAAGTTATTACCTACCCAGTTAGCACCAACGGTTAAGTTTGCTTTTCCTGGTTCGTCTTTGTCATACCCTTCTTCATCTTGAAATTCGGGAGTTACTGCGAGTAAAATAGCTTTAAATTTTTCTTCTAGTGCTTGATGCTTTGCATCGTAAGCAGGCACACCTTCACAACCTGCAACAAAGTTAAACGCCAAGGCTTCATCACCATGAATATCAAGAAACATATCAACACCGGTTTCTAACATTTTTTCACGGACTAAATAAACTTCAGGGCTTTTCTCCATAGAAGGGGTTGCCCACTCTCTATTTAAATTAGTGCCTACTGCATTTGTTCTCAAATGCCCTCTAACGGAACCATCTGGATTCATATTGGGGACTAAGTAAAAAACGGCATTGTCTAATAAAGAACGAGCGACGCCATCGTCTTCGTCGAGTAAACGGTCAATGAAACCTTCCATAAACCATTCGGCCATACTTTCGCCCGGATGCTGACGTGCAGTTACCCAAATAACGGGTTTGTTTTCACCTTCTTCACCGACTTTCAATACTGAAACATCGCGACCGTCCAACGTTTCGCCTAAAACTTGTAACTGACAGTCAATATCTAACTGTGCTTGATGAAGTAAATCTTGATGACGTTCATAACTGTAAGGGGCAAAGTAGGCAAAGTAAACAGAATCATATTCAGGCGTTAGGGTAATAGTAAGTTTTTCACTGTCAAAATTTGTTGGAACCCGAAACCAATGCTCACGATCATAAGATGCAACGGCTTGGTAATCTATCCAGCCTTCTTGATAAGCAGAAGTAGATGCGTTCATTAAATGAAGCGTATGCTCGCAGCGTTCAGTATTATTGAGCTTGAAATGAAACCACTGATAAAAGTCCGATTGGTTGTCTTTAACAATTTCAAGTTGAATATTATTGGCTTGGCTTGCGTCGATAACACGTATATTACCACTATCAAAATTTGATGTAATGTTCATTACAGGATCTGCTATTTTTTTTATGAATACCACAGTGTACACAAACAATGAAAAGATCAGAAGTAATAAGAGTTAAAGTGTTCTTAGGAGCAGTCCAATTTCAGAAGAATAGCCCATTGACTTTGCAATAATGGTATTTTCTTCATCGATGACATAATAACTTGGATAACCTTTTATCTTAAACTGTGCTTTTATTTGTTCATTACCTAACACAATAGGGAAAGTTAATTGATGTTGATTTGAAAATTCAAACACTTCTTTTTTATCGACATAATCAAGTGCAACAGCGACGACATTGATGTGATCGTTTTTTTTATATATTGCTTGCAGGTTGTTGATACTCATATGACAAATTTGACACCAAGGCGCAAAAAAATACACAACAGTGGTCTTATTAATATGATTAAGATCAATGGTTTTATTATCTAACGTTTTTAAAAGAGTACTTTGTGTAACTACCACTTCTCCTGTTGATAACATATCCACTTCGCGAAACATCGATAATGCTTGAAAAATAGTGAAAAACACAATAACTTGAATGAATAGATTTTTTAACAAAAGAAACCTTTATAATTTATGTACAGACCTATTTAAAGACCCGATCATCAGATTAAAAATTGCATCGCCAATCTTTAAAATCTGAAGGTGCTCAGAATACGCATATCCTAGACAAAAAAATCCAGCGTATAATTGCTGGATTTTAAGGACTATCGATAACCAATAAATTAATTTTAACCTATTTGAGTTAAGCCATTCATATAAGGTTGTAATGCTGTTGGGATTTTCAAACTACCATCAGCTTGTTGATAATTTTCTAAAATCGCAACTAAGGTACGCCCTACCGCTAAACCTGAACCATTCAAGGTGTGCAACAATTCTGGTTTTTTCGTTTCACTGTTTCTAAAACGTGCTTGCATACGACGAGCTTGGAAGTCACCCATGCTAGAACATGAAGAAATTTCACGGTAGGTATTTTGTGCAGGTAACCAGACTTCAATATCAAAAGTTTTACTTGAACCAAAGCCAATATCACCCGTACATAATATAACGGTTCGGTATGGCAATTCTAATATTTCAAGAATCTTTTCAGCGTGACCTGTTAATGCTTCTAATGCAGTTAAAGAATCTTCAGGTTTAACTAACTGAACCATTTCTACTTTATCAAATTGATGTTGGCGAATAAGACCACGAATATCACGACCACCTGAACCCGCTTCACTTCTGAAACATGGCGTATGAGCACACATTTTAATCGGTAATTCAGCTTCTTCAACAATTTCATTTCTCAGTAAATTAGTTAAAGGTACTTCTGCTGTAGGGATCAAAGAGAATCTTTTGTTACTCAATTCTGTATGAAATAAGTCTTCACCAAATTTTGGTAATTGCCCTGTTCCGTATAATGAATCTTGATTCACTAAATAAGGCACGTACATTTCAAGATAACCATGTTGTTCTGTATGAACATCAAGCATCAATTGTGCAAGCGCACGATGCATTTTAGCGATTTGACCACGTAATACAGCAAAACGTGTACCAGCAAGTTTAGCCCCACTTTCAAAATCTAAACCGTTGGCAATTCCAGCACCTACATCTACATGATCTTTAACTTCAAAATCAAATACACGTGGCGTACCCCAACGCTTTATTTCTACGTTATCATCTTCACTTGCACCTTCAGGCACAGATTCATGAATTAAATTTGGTACGGCAGACAGAATATCATCAATTTTAGCTAAGACTTCGTCTTGTTCGGCTTTTGCTGCATCTAAATCAGCACCTAGTTGACTCACTTCAGCTAATAATGGCTGAATATCTTCGCCTTGAGCTTTCGCTTTTCCTATAGATTTCGAACGTGTATTACGTTGATTTTGTAGTTCTTGTGTTTTAATTTGAAAAGCTTTTCGTTGCTCTTCTAACTCTTTTAATACCGCAGTATCTAAAGTAAAACCACGTTTAGCTAATTGTGCTGCTGTGGCTTCGATATCATTTCTAAATAATTTTGGATCAAGCATTTTTGTTCACATCTGCAAGTTAAGTTGTTGTTTGATTTAATTTAGCTTACTTAGAAGCATAACTAACTAAGTACAGCCCAATACCAGCAGCAAAGATACACAAGCTGACATTCAGTAATATATTGATCATGGCTTTTATAAATTCACCTTGTTGCATTAATAATAATGTATCAAGTGAAAAAGTCGAAAATGTAGTGAAAGCACCTAAAAACCCTATGCCAATTAAAGTTCGGTAGACACTCACTTCAATTACACCGTTTTCAATAAGCCCATATAACGTGCCCATGATTAATGAGCCGGAAATATTAACCGCCAATGTAGCAAAAGGGAAACCTTTTCCGAGCCAATTTAATATTAATTGTGAAAAATAAAATCTAAGGCTCGCCCCACACGCTCCACCAAGCGCTACAAATAGATATAATGAAAAGGTACTAATCGTATTAGTCATAACGTTTATTATTACTCTGACGGTTTAATTCATTGAGATAATGCTGTTTGTCTTTAAGTTGTTTTTCCAAACCTCTCTCCGTAGGTTGATAAAGTGATGTATCCTTGAGAGACTCTGGAAAATAACACTCGCCTGCGGCAAAAGCATTCTCTTCATTATGCGCATACCTATATTCACTACCGTGACCAAGTTCTTTAGTAATACTACTCGTAGCATTTTTCAAGTGAAACGGTACGTCTAATTCAGCTGTATTTTTAGCAAGTTCTTTAGCTTGGTTAAACGCCATATATACGGCATTACTTTTTGGCGCTAGAGCCATATAAACAGTTGCTTGTGCAATAGCTCTTTCACCTTCACTGGGACCGACACGTTGAAAGGTATCCCAAGCATTGATGGCGAGTTGCATAGCTCTTGGATCTGCATTACCAATATCTTCACTGGCAATTGCTAACAACCTACGTGCGACGTATAACGCGTCTCCACCACCTGCTAATATTCTTGCATACCAATAAAGAGCAGCATCTGGAGAACTTCCCCTTACAGATTTGTGAAAAGCACTGATCAAATCATAAAAGGCATCACCGCCCTTGTCATAAAGGGCAATTTTATTGCCTGCAACTTGAATAACTGTCTCAATAGTAATAATTTTAATATCACCTGAAATAATATCTAAACAGTTTTCAAAAACATTGAGTAAACGTCTAGCATCACCATTGGCTAAGGTAAGTAATTGTTGTTGGGCTTTACTGTCAATATCAATGGTTATATTTCTGCTTTGTTGCTCACTTTCACACGCACGTTTTAAAATAATAACTAAATCGTCACGGGTTAATTTTTTGAGCGTGTAAACTCGTGTTCGAGATAACACGGCTTGATTTAATTCAAAGGCAGGGTTTTCAGTAGTCGCGCCAATAAAGATAATGGTGCCGTCTTCGATAAAGGGTAAGAAAGCGTCTTGTTGGCTTTTATTAAAACGGTGAACTTCGTCAACAAATAGCACAGTTCGTTTTTGTTGATGGACTAATCGCTGTTTTGCATTATCAATGGCTTGACGGATATCTTTAATACCAGAAGTTACTGCTGATAATCGTTCAACTTCTGCGTTTGCATGGCTAGCAATAATTTCCGCTAAAGTGGTTTTGCCTGTACCGGGTGGTCCCCAAAAAATAACCGAGTGACATTTACCTTGTTCAATCGCGATGGTTAATGGCATTCCGGGCGCTAAAATATGCTGTTGGCCTTGATAATCAACCAACGTTAAAGGTCTGAGTTTCGCCGCTAAAGGTTGAAAACCGTCATTTTTAATTTCAATATTGCTGATGTTTTTATCACAAAAGTCTAAGGGTAAAGAGCCATTAGCTGCGTCATTATCGTTGATCATCTAACTCAACACCTTTAGGTATTTTAAAAGTAAATAGTGAAATTTCAGGCGAGTTCACTACATCAAATTCCGATAATTTAAAGATACTCAACTGACCTGTAGCATCCAAGATAGTAAAGCTATCAAGTTCATTACTACTTTCTTTAAAATGTAGTTCTAGCGTTTTTACTTGAGCATTATTATCGTTAGCGTGAATGAGATAGTTATTTTCATCAATTGAGCTCACGCTATAATGTTGCCAAAGTGTAGGATCACTATTTGTTAATAATAAAATAGGTGTGTTCATTAGCGCTTTTTCTAAGAGATAAGCGCGCACCTGTTCTACAAAAGGGTCGAAAAACCATAAGGTTGAGCCGTCTGATACAATTAAAGATTCGTCAGGTTCAGCGGTATTCCAATGTACTAAGTTAGGTTTTTTGACTGCTAAAGTACCTATAGCATTTTGCAATTCATTACCATCCGCATCAAGTACTTGTTGATTAAAGTTAGCTGAAAAATATTCTATTGCAGCCAGCTTTTTAATCAAATTACTTTTAATAATTTTTGCATCACTTACGGTATTACTTGTTTTTTTTGTCACGTCATTAAATTGCAGAGCAAAAGAAGAAATACTAGTACTACTGAGTACAACAGCTGAAAAAAATGAAACAATTACTGTTTTTTTTAGGGAGAAAAAAATCACTAGATTATCCTTATTGATTTACTAATTAGCGGTGAAGTTAATAACACCTGTTAATCTCTTACGGGCGGTGGTGCTAAGACTTCACGTGCACCATTATTACCAGGCGTGGTCACAATTCCTTGGTTTTCCATATCTTCAACAATGCGAGCTGCGCGGTTATAACCAATTCTAAATTTGCGTTGAACACTTGAAATCGAAACACGTTTACCTTTAGTAACAAAATCAACGGCTTCATCATATAACGTATCAAGTTCCGTGGATTCTTCACCCTCGGCTTGTTCGCCAGGTAATAATATTTCGTTTTCTGTGTCGCCTGATAAAATATCGTTAACATAATCAGGTTCTCCACGAGACTTCCAATCCCTAACAACAGCATGTACTTCGTCATCATTTACAAAAGCACCATGCACACGAACAGATACGGCTTCACCAGGAGGTAAATAAAACATATCTCCCATGCCTAGTAATTGTTCAGCACCTTGTTGATCAAGAATAATACGAGATTCCATTCTTGATTGTACACGAAGTGCCATACGCGTAGGGATATTCGCTTTAATCAAACCCGTGATAACATCAGCTGATGGACGTTGAGTAGCTAGAATCAAGTGCATCCCGGCTGCTCGTGCCTTTTGAGCGATTCGTGCAATAAGCTCTTCAACTTTTTTTCCTGCAACCATCATCATGTCTGCGAACTCATCTACCAGGATAACAATAGCGGGCAGTTTTTCTAATAAGGGTGGTGTTTGCGTAAAAGCATCGTTCGGTTGCCAAGTGGGATCAATTAAAGGCTCTCCTGCTTCAATGGCGTTGAGTACTTTTTCGTTATATCCTTTTAGGTTACGAACCCCTAAAGAAGACATAAGTTTATAACGACGTTCCATTTCTCCTACACACCAACGAAGTGCATTAGCCGCTTCTTTCATGTCGGTAACAACTTCAGATAACAAATGTGGAATACCGTTATAAACAGATAATTCGACTTGTTTGGGATCAATCATGATCATGCGCACATCTTCAGGCGATGATTTATATAAAATACTCACAATCATGGTATTTACAGCAACTGACTTACCTGAACCTGTTGTACCGGCAACAAGTAAATGTGGCATTTTAGCTAAATCAGCAATAACCGGTTTACCTGAGATATCACTACCGATCGCCATAGCGAGATGAGAGTTAGATTCTGCAAATGCAGGGGCAGATATTACATCAGTAAAAAATACGGTTTCTCGGTATTTATTCGGTAACTCAACACCAATAACAGACTTCCCTTCAATGACTTCAACAACACGAACACTTTTAGCGGATAAAGAGCGGGCAATATCTTGTGACAAGCCACTTACCTTACTTGCCTTAATTCCAGGAGCTAGATTTAACTCAAATCGCGTAATCACAGGGCCAGGATATACGCCAACTACTTCAGCCTTAATACCAAACTCTAAAAGTTTTTCTTCAACTAAACGGCTAATTTGTTCGAGTTCTTTTTCATCAATGGGATTTTTAGTTCTATCAGGACGGTCTAACAAATCTAGCCCCGGTAGTCCCTGAGATATTGAACTATTTCTTTGTGGTGTTAACTTTATTGGTTCGTCAACAATGATAGGATCAACTGTTTCAAAAGCTGCGGTTATTTCTTCTTCACTAACGTGTTCTTGAACATTGAACGCTAGCGGTTCACCCATTAAATCATCTATGGCAACAAAGTGTTCAATATCTTCTTCAACATCAAAAGACAAATCATTTTTACTTGGCGCGATAATATCTTCATGTTCTTGGTCATTTATAGTATTAAAAGCATAGTGTAATTCTTGGTTTTCATCTTCTAAATCATCTTCGAGTACAAATTTTTCTGGTTCTTTTTGAAGAAGTTCAGTTAAGGCAGTTGGTGTTTCATTTCTCTTATTTGACTTAATTAATAAAGATTTTTCAAGTTTTGAAGCGTTTAAATCAATGAAGTATTGCTTTGCTTTTTTAGGGGTTGTTAATAAGTATTGTACAAATATAATAGCATATGCACCTGTTTTATCGACAAAGCCAATCAAAGAAAAACCTGTTAGTAGCACAAAGCCCGAAAATAAGAAGGTTAAAAATAATAACGTACTACCCACAAAAGAAAAATAGGGCAAAACCGTCTTACTAAGTATGTCACCAATAATACCACCTGCCGAAAAGTAAAAAACATCATCAAAATTCATACTAGCAATCGACGTTATACCTATATAGAAAAGGATAAAACCAATGAACTTTAAACCTAATGTTAAGTAATCTAATTGAATTAAACGATGATACTTTTGAAACAATAACCAACCAGTTACGGCTGCCACAAAAGGTAGGCTATAAGCAATAAAGCCAAATAAATTTAATAATAAATCGGAAAGGTATGCACCAACAGCCCCTCCTAAATTTCGAATGGGTGTTTGATAACCAGATTGAGACCAACCGGGATCAGCGGGATCAAAGCTGAACAGCGCTAACATAATAAACATGGCAAAAAGAAAAGAGACTAACAAACCAGCTTCTAGTAATCGTTGTACGCCATTTAATTTACTTTGAATAGGAGATTCTGTAGACAATATAATAAACCAAGTTGAAAGCTATTGTAGTTATATACAGTAAAATACCAAACTATTGTGAGGAGTTAAATGTTTTAATGACTTACTTTATCTGATTTGCTCATTTATCGTTTAATCGGTATAAAATTAGTCGATTTTACCTCTTCCATGACGACATAGGTTCTACTTTCACTTACCGAAGGAAGACGAAGTAGCGTATCACCTAACAATTCTCGGTAAGCAGCCATATCAGCTACCCTCGTTTTGAGCAGGAAATCAAAATCCCCTGAAACTAAGTGACACTCTTGTATCACATCTAATTCATGGACAGCAGCGGAAAAATCATTAAAAACATCAGGGCTAGTTTTGGTCAGCGTTATCTCAACTAAAACCAACAAGGCTGCCTCAAGCTTTTCAGGGTTAAGAATGGCTTGGTAACCTTTTATATAATTTTCTTTTTCTAGTCTTTTAACTCTTTCTAAACAAGGGGTTGGACTTAACCCTACTCTTTTAGATAACTCTACATTAGATAAACGAGCATTTTTTTGTAACTCAACTAAAATATTACGGTCAATTCTATCGATAGTTTTGTTCTGAGGATTTGTCATTATATAAACAACTAGATAAATAAAATTAAACAGGATTATATATCGACAAACCAGATAATACGATAGGTTAATTCGAGAATAACGCACTATAATAGCGGCAAATATTATAAAAACTATACAACAAGTGAGAAGATTATGATTATTGGTGTTCCTAAAGAAATTAAAAACCATGAGTACCGTATTGGCTTAACGCCTGCAGGCGTTAAAGAATTAACGGTTAATGGCCACGAAGTGATCGTTGAAAATAACGGCGGCGCCTCAATTGGTTTTGATAACGATCAATATGTTACTGCTGGTGCAAAAATAATTAATACTGCCGAAGAAATTTTTGCAACGGCCGATATGATTATCAAAGTAAAAGAAC
>Ga0307492_10000405_pt1 | contig 18324 bp, 21 predicted proteins | sample SI3LmetaG_FD_202365 | JGI IMG/M metagenome (GOLD analysis project Ga0307492, IMG submission 202365) | Sea-ice brine microbial communities from Beaufort Sea near Barrow, Alaska, United States - SI3L | ecosystem: Environmental > Aquatic > Marine > Coastal | place: USA: Alaska | collected 2017-05-06 | reverse complement strand
CCTTTCGCGGATAATAAGAGCGAGCCTGAGGGCGATTGTGGTTTGCTTTACTGAAGAATTGGAATTGGTTGCGGGAGCAGGATTTGAACCTACGACCTTTCGCGGATAATAAGAGCGAGCCTGAGGGTGATTGTGGTTTGCTTTACTGAAGTATCGGAATTGGTTGCGGGAGCAGGATTTGAACCTACGACCTTTCGCGGATAATAAGAGCGAGCCTGAGGGCGATTGTGGTTTGCTTTACTGAAGAATTGGAATTGGTTGCGGGAGCAGGATTTGAACCTACGACCTTCGGGTTATGAGCCCGACGAGCTACCAGACTGCTCCATCCCGCGTCCGATTCGAGCGGCAAGATAAACGCTATGGTTCGACTACGCAAGCTATGTTTTCAAAATAAGCGCTAACTGCTGATAAAAACAGCATAGCGAATGCTTGTGCTGCTATTGTCTGAAAAAAATTCAAAAAAATACCGCTCTTTTTAGTGAGCGGTATTGTTAATCATCTTAAGCTTGGTAAACCTAGTTTTAAGGTTTCAGGTTTTAACTATCCCTGATACTTCTGCATCACCAAGGTGGCGTTGGTGCCACCAAAACCAAAGCTATTTGACATGACTGTGGTTAATTTACTTTCACGCGTTTCAGTGACTACGTCCATGCCTTCGGCTTTTTCGTCTAAGTTTTCAATATTGATGGATGGTGCAATAAAATCGTTTTCCATCATCAAAATACTGTAAATCGCTTCGTTTACACCAGCGGCTCCAAGGGCATGACCTGTCATGGCTTTGGTGGCACTCAGTGGTGGTGTTGTATCACCAAAGACTTCACGAATTGCCCATAACTCTTTCACATCCCCCACAGGGGTAGAGGTGCCGTGGGTATTGATGTAGTCAATAGGTTTGTCTAGTCCTTGCATGGCTTGTTGCATACAGCGTACTGCACCTTCACCAGAAGGAGCAACCATATCGGCACCGTCTGATGTGGCACCGTAGCCTACAATCTCAGCGTAAATTTTGGCACCGCGCGCTAACGCATGTTCAAGCTCTTCGACCACCACTATACCGCCGCCGCCAGCACCAACAAATCCATCGCGATCGGTATCATAGGTACGAGATGCTTTGGTTGGGTCGTCGTTATACTTCGTCGACATGGCGCCCATAGCGTCAAATTCTGCTGACAAAGTGTAATGTAATTCTTCACCACCACCAGCAAAAACGATGTCTTGTTTGCCTAATTGAATTTGCTCAAGCGCATTACCAATACAGTGGGCGCTGGTTGAACAGGCAGAACTAATCGAGTAGTTCACCCCTTTGATTTTAAAAGGAGTAGCCAAACAAGCTGATACGGTACTGCCCATACAACGGGTTACCATGTATGGCCCAATACGTTTTACGCCTTTTTCACGCAAAATGTCGATAGCTTCAACTTGGTTTTTTGACGAGGCCCCACCAGAACCCGCAATAATGCCGGTTCTTACGTTAGACACTAAGTCATCAGGCAAACCTGAATCGTCAATCGCTTGTTGCATGGCAATATAAGCATAACCTGCCGCTTCGCCCATAAAACGTAATATTTTACGATCAATGTGCTCTTTAATATCAATATTAACTTTACCCCAAACTTGGCTGCGCATACCCGCTTGTTCAAATTCGTCGGAAAAAGTAATACCGGAACGACCTTCTCTAAGAGAGGTTGTGACTTCATCTTTATTGTTACCAATACTGGATACTATGCCTAGTCCAGTGATTACCGCTCTTCTCATGATTAACCCTTCAGGAAAAATTTGTCCACATTCTAATGATTTTGCTCAGCCAACTGGTCTGCTTTGAGCGTACACGTGTTAGCTTAAATAGAAAATCCAAGCCTTGCAAATGATAACTGTGATTGTTGTGAAATCACAGTTACCTTAAAATGTATAATACACACTGCTTTGCATGTATGACTACCTAGAGTTTATTTAATTTGACTATTGCCAACGCCCACATTCGATTTAATGAAAATGGCACCCCTTATGCCACAGAGTTTGAAGACCTTTACTTTTCGGATGCTAAGGGTCTCGATGAAACGACCCACGTGTTTATTAAAAATAACAAACTGCTACAACGTTGGGGAAAATGGCAAGGTCAACAGTTTGTCATAGCGGAAACAGGCTTTGGCACTGGGCTTAATATATTGGTGACAATGTTGCACTTTGATAAATTTAATCAACATGAATTTACTCTACAAAGCAACACGCCAAAATTTAGACTGCACTTTATTTCAATCGAAAAATTTCCTATTAGTCATGCCGATTTAACCAAAGCACTGTCGCTTTTCCCTGAGTTAGAAAAATACTCACAACCTTTACTTGAGCAATACCCGATCCCCGTGGAGGGATGTCATCGCCTGACTTTTCTTGGCGGTCAGGTGGTTTTGGACTTGTGGTTAGGTGATGTGCATGATGTCTTACCTAAGATTGAAAACACACCTCAGGGCCTAATCGATACTTGGTTTCTTGATGGATTTTCGCCTAGTAAAAATCCTGACATGTGGACTCAAAGCTTATTTGAAAACATGGCGTTACTGGCTAAAGATCAATGCCACTTTGCCACTTTTACCGCAGCAGGCCATGTCAAACGAGGCTTGAGAGAAGCCGGGTTTAAGGTACAGAAACAACCCGCCCATGGTCGCAAAAAAGATATGTTGGTGGGAACAATTGATAAATCAGTAGATAACGAAAGCCGATTACCCTATTTTGCTCGGATACCTGCAGCGCTGCACAAAAAATCCAAAATTGCCATTATTGGCGCGGGGTTAGCAGCAGCCAATTGTGCCTACGCACTGAGTAAAAGAGGTTTACAAGCAACACTTTATTGCCAAGACGATGCCTTAGCCCAAGGCGCTTCGGGTAATGCCCAGGGTGGGTTTTACCCGCAACTCAATGCAGAAGCAGGACACGCTAGTCAAATCCATGCATTGTCTTTTAATTACGCAAGCAAACTTTATCGCCAGTTACTCAGTCAAGGTGTTCATTATAGCCATCAATGGTGTGGTACTTTTCAGATAGCGTTTAATGACAAGGTGGCCAGTCGCTACCATAAATTAATTGCCAATAAGACATGGCCAGATGCGCTGATACATTGGATTGACGCGCAACAAGCGACAGAAATAGCCAACCTAGAGTTACCCTATTCAGGTTTATATATTCCACAAGGAGGATGGATTAATCTGCCAGAGTTAGTCGCAGGGCTAGTCAAAGCAGCCGATTCAAGCATCGTTATCAATCAACAACTTACTTCATTAGAGCGAGTAAACGGCGCATGGCAACTCAATTGGCAAGATGGTGGCCAATCTGACGCTGATATTGTGATCATGGCAACGGGCAGTGATAGCGGGGATTTCCAGCAGATGTCAGAATTACCATTTCGCTTAGTCAGAGGCCAAGTAGAAGCGATTAACAGTCAAAACCAGCTGGCTAATTTGTCCACAGTGTTATGCCATAAAGGATATTTAACTCCAGCTTGGCAAGGCTCTCACGCTATGGGATCAACTTATGTCAAAGATGATAAAAGCCGCGATTATCGATTATCCGAACAACAAACCAATCTCACTATGCATCAGCAAGCTCTGATAAAATGTGACTGGATGCAAGATATTCAACCCACAACACATGGCCGAGCAGCAATAAGATGCAGTACGCCCGATCATTTACCTATGGTGGGCGCAGTACCCGATAGCCAGATACAATCAGAACAATATCAAGACTTGTATAAAGCATTGCCTGCCAAACATTACCCGCAACCTATTGATCACAGTAACTTATTTATGCTCTGTGGTTTAGGCTCTAGGGGATTAACCACGGCGCCACTTTGCGCCGAGATATTAGTCAGTCAGATATTAAATGAGCCGTTACCACTGTCGAACAACTTGTTGGATGCATTAAACCCAAATCGATTTTTAGTCAGGGGACTTATTCGCAGACAGAACGGATATTAGCCTAAGTCCATATATCAAACTTAGGTCAAACTTTAAATAGACACTTACAGTTTCCAAACTTGGGTCTATACTTTTTAATCAGATAGTCATGATAAAGCACCTCTTATAGTGGACTGAAATGTTATGAACGAACCCCATAAGTCGTTTTTTCAAACCTTTACTGGCATATTAACCGCCATCACTTCATTAATTATTGCGCTTACTGGCTTATATGCGGCAACGGGGGGATTTAATTTCAACACACAATCCGCGCACCCATCTAGCAACACCAAAAAACCAGTCGTCAGCGCATCAGAGCAAGATCACCAAAAGCAGCTTCAAGCATTGAAACGCCAAAAACAAATTGACGATCTGCGTATTGCCCAACAAAAAAAAACACTCTTAGCGGAACAAGAACTGGCGGCACTGAGGGCGAAAAATGCCAAATTAAATCAAGATATAAGCCATCAATCCAATGTGTTTGCAGAAACAGTCGTTCCGGATGAGTCTTCGCAATACCATGTTGCCAGTAACCTTTCTGGTCGCTGGCATTATACTAATGCAGCAGGTACCTATATTTTTGTGCTTGAGCAACATGGCAGTAAACTATTTTTACAAGAATATGACAGTTACGGCAACAATGTGGGCAACGGTAGTGGCGTAATCCAAGGTACAGAGGTGTTACTAAATTGGATGGAGACTTATTTGTTTGTCATGAGTTTAGAGCTAGAAGCGGAGTTACAGATAAACTCACAAGGCAACGTTTTAATCGGTAATATGTTCGCAGAGGGCAATACCGTCCCCATCGCACTTTACCGACAATAAACCCTTGATGTGAGTTTTTAATTATGAATATTTTCACGCTTTTTCAAAACGACCAATAAGAAGGTGAAATTATCTAATAGTCAACCCTTTAACTAGACTGACATCGTTTTGACAAACATGCAGCTTATATCCGTCGACGTGCTTGAACACCCCTAACTCATCCTGTGTATCAACTTTGAATGTCTTATGTCCATGCAGGAGTATGAGTTCGTTGATATCCATATATCTATGCTCGTTCCTTTTTTAATTGATGCTATTGTGCATCAATTAAAAATTAGCATAGTGCAAATTTTGTATTTTGTGAAGGTTTAAACCAACATTGCCGGTAATTATATTAGGCTAACTATCTAGTAATGTCTGCCATAAACTTAACACTTGTTGCTGATCATCAGTAGAAAGTTCTTGGTGACTAAAAGCAGAGGTCAAACTGGTGTCCATCAGCTCAGCTAATTGTGTAACCTGTGTCATTTGTTGCACTTGGCTTTGCCCCGCCTCAACAGCAAAGTGCCCTTGCAAGTAACTGGCAATAAACAACTGTTGATCGTTACCATGCTCTACCACTTGGTCTAAATAACATTCGGTTTTTTGAATAAAGGCAGTAAGCTCGTTTTGTTGCTGCTTAGGTGATGTCAAACGGTGTCCTTAATGGATAAATTTAAATTGGCGATGGGATATAACACTTGGTCGTGATATCCGGTAATGATGCTGATTAATCCTGACAGTTGAAGATCTACATCTGTTTCGCCAGAATCTACAATCAACGGACGTCCAGACAAATTAGATAATTTGGTTTTGGTCGCGACTAATAGAATATTATCTTTATCTAAACGTTTTAAAAAGTCTGCGCTCAATTGCTGGTTACCGCGGCCAATGATATGACCCTGCCCACCAATTAATGTCAGCACCAACTTACAGCTTTGATTCGTGGTCAGCATTAATAATTCGCTAGCAGTCACATCACTGGCCAGCAGTTGTTTATTTTTAATCACGTCCACACCTAACAAGGTGTTTTTAATGCCTAGCTCTTGCATAACAAATTCAACGGTAGAGCCTGAGCCCATTACAAATAAATGCTCAGAATTGTCTTCGATGATCTCAATGATATGCGCGGCGATATCTGCCAAAACCAATTCATCAGACTCTTTGCCGCCCATTTTAACGGCCTGAATATATCTTAGTTCAGTGGGTACCTGCATTTCACCAAATTGACGGGCATTGACTTTACCTTTTCTAAACAGCGCTTCATCAATATCCATGACCTCGGCATCACTGACACTGACAATTTCACCTTTTATAACTTGTTTTAATACTCTGCCGGCTGCTGCTGGGGTAATAGCATAAACAGCTGAATGAATTTTACAGCCCGCTGGTACGCCCAAAACAGGTACTGAACTTCCCACTACATGACAAACATTGCGCGCGGTGCCATCGCCACCTGCAAATAAAATCAAATCGACCTGGTGGGCAAGCAAAGCCTTTGCCGTCGCTTCAGAATCTTGGCTTTCTGTTTGAGTGTTTTCAGGCTGATAGACCACTGAATAATTAAACCCCATATCCTTAGCTAAGTTTTCGCCCATATCACCTGATGCAACATACAGCTGTAATTGCTCTTTTATAGGTAGAATATGTTCAAGGGCCAAACGGGTTTTATCCAGCGCTTTTTTTTCTGCTCCTAGAGCCAAAGCTTTTTCGCGAATTTCTACACCATCACTACCTTTTAAGGCCAATGCACCGCCAATGCCGGCATAAGGATTAACTAACAAACCTAACTTAAACAATCTGTTAGACTTAGACTGGTTTAACATCGAACATCTCCAAGTGTAGATTGTCAGTTTGATAAAACGCTTGTAACACATCAATAAACTCTGCAGCACGAGCGGGAAAATCATGCTCTAAGTAAAACATGACTTGTTTCTTTACTGCCTCTTGAAAACCTTGCGTGTCTGCATCTGCACCATTTAAATTATCGGTGCTTACCGTAAAAGGTTTGCCCGACGCACAGGAGAAAGCCCACTCGATGGCTTGGGGTTTTACTTCTACCTTTTCAAATTCAGCCTGTTGTCTCACATCTCTGCCATCAGGGCTATACCAATAGCCGTAATCTTCTAATAAGCGTCTTTTTTTACCGGCAATACACCAATGGGAGATTTCATGTAATGCACTGGCAAAGTAGCCGTTGGCAAATACAATCTGGTGATGTTGTTGTGCACTTTTAGCCGGAGTGTAGATAGGTTCGTGGCCCCCTTTTACCAAAACCGTATTTTCAGTCTTGATAAACGTAGCGTTGAACAACATCATAAGATCTTGATAGTTGTGCAACATTGCCCCAGCTGAAGACAGTGAGGAGAGCGTTGGATTAAGAGGCAAAGCAGTGTGCATATTCATATGGGCGGCATTTTAAACATAAAATGGCTTCAGGTGCAGCCTTAGTCCAACATTAGTCGAATATTTAGCCTCTGAGTTGGCCTTCAGCTATTGTTTTCGCTTAAAGATTACGCCAAGCTATGAAAATAGTTTTCACTAAGGAAAGTACTTTGCTCAGAACGTGTCTATTTAGCAGTGTATTGTGTTGTGTACAAATTGGTGCCACGGAAGTTAAATATATTGCCACCCCGATCATGGTGGACGGTGTCGCTGAGCAGACATGGGATAATGCCCAATGGCAACCCATGCCCTATCTAATGGCAGACTCTGAGCCCAAAGCCGCAGACTTTTCTGGGCGCTATAAGTTGTTATGGGATAACCAATATCTCTATCTTCAAGCAGAGATTACTGACGATATATTATTTGATAAAACCGCAGATCCTATCATCAAGTATTGGGACGATGACTGTTTAGAGGTATTTATAGACAGCGATGCATCAGGTGGCAACCATCAATACAATCACAGCGCATTTGCATACCACATCGCCCTAGATAACCAAGCTGTGGATATAGGCGACGATCAACAAGTCCATTTGTACAATGATCACGTAACTAGTCGTTGGCAGCGCCAGAGCAAACTTCCGAATACTATAATCTGGGAAGTCGCCATCAAACTGTTTCCTGAAACTTACACCGACAAGCAGCCTTTAGCCCCTCTCATATTAAAATCTGAGCAAAAAATCGGCTTTATGTTGGCGTATTGTGATAACGACGGCAGTGCCACTCGGGAACATTTTATGGGTTCACATAAAATCGAACCGGTAAACGGTGACACCAACCGTGGTTGGATAGACGCTAACGTATTTGGCAACATTCAATTGAAAAAATAAATTGAAAATAGAATCGAAAATAGAATCGAAAAAGTGAGCATGTTTAATAATGAGTGACGGCACCAAACAAATTATTCGCCATTTACACGGTATTAGTACGATGCAAGAAATTGCAGAAAAGGCGAGATTAATGCCCACAATTAGAGCGGTGCAGGCTTGGCAGTGCAAACGTTTGTTAGTCAGTCATCAAGACATGTACCAACAAAAACGTTTTAAACCGGCGGTAGAGTTTTTTATCAACGAACTCTATGGACCCAATGATTTTAGTCAGCGCGATCAAGACATTGCCCGGATCGTGCCAAAAATGTCGAAATTTCTGCCGGAAAAAGCACTCCAGTCATTGGCCTCAGCATTACACTTAAATACCTTATCTTTTGAGCTAGATTTTGATTTAGCAAAACAGTTAGTGAATACCGAAATCAATCGCGATACCTATGCCAAGGCTTACATCAGTTGCGACAATCTTGCCAACAGACAACAACAAATCGACTATATCCGTACTTTGGGAAACGACTTAGCTGAGGTAGTCAAAATGAAAGGTATTTCAAGCTTATTATTTATCTCCCGTAAACCAGCAAAAATGGCAGGTGTTTTAGCCTTACACGAATTTCTAGAAAAAGGCTTTAAATCCTTTAAAAACCTTGGCAATGTAGAAGATTTCATTATTCCTGTGGTGAATAAAGAACATCAGATCATGCAACAGCTCGCCAATCCAAATTCCCCTAATCCCTTACCCGATGTATAGTTAATTTATGTCTTGGAATCTTCCCAATCCCTTTTTAAACAGGTGGCAAGTCTCACCTGAGCAAATTGATCATTATCAACATGCAAATAATGTAGCCTACGTCAGTCAACTAGAAGTGACCTCATGGGCACATTCCAAGCATTTGGGGTTAACGATTGAGCAATATCAGGCTTTAGACAGAGGCATGGCCATTACTCGTCACGAAATCAATTATTTAGCAGCAGCCCATGTTAATGACATCATTGATTGTGCCACTTGGATAGTTCAGTGCGACAACAAACTTAAATTAGCTCGGCAATTTCAGTTTATCCGCCGCAGCGATCAACAAACACTGTTAACAGCCCGAACCGAGTTTGTGTGTATTGCCCTTTCAACGGGTAAACCTAAACGTATGCCAAAAGCGTTTGTTGATATTTATGGACCAGCCGCACAGGTTCAAACCTCGCAATCACTTTCTCATCAATAGAAGCAAAATGAACAAGTGGATAAGTTTACTACTTTTATGTCTTAGCGCTTCTTTAGCGCTAAACCTATATTTTTTATCCATCACACCCAACCAAAACTTGTCTGCCAGCTCAAAGGATAAAAATGGAAAAGTTCAACTAAAGACATCATCTGAGCCACTGTTAAATTTGACCTTCACCGAGCATTTGGCTAATCAGAGCAGCCAAACGCCACCAGCAATAGACTCCGACAATCCAAACCATAACCCATCATTTAATCAGCCTGAGAGCAACAGAGCCGAGTTACTATCACAAGCAAATTGGTGGTTAACAGAGCATAAGGTTTTAAAACTCGCCGCATTTTTACAAAGTTATTTGAAACAATACCCACAAGACATGGACTTTTTGTTGTTAGAAGCAAAATTAAAAGTGGAAACCACTCTGTTAAGTGATGCCATTGCTCACTACTACGACCTGTTAAGAAAGCCAATGACGAGTGCTCAGCATAATGAGATTGAACAACAAATCGAACAGTTGAGCAAAAACACCATTAAGCAATTAAGGCGTAACTACTCGTGGGATATTTTAGCGATGTTTGTAGAGCCATTATTACAACTTGAGCCGAACAACAGACTGTATATTTTGTCCCTTGCGATGGCTTATGCAGAACTTTTTCAAGAAGGGTTAATGGAAAATGTATTGGCTTCCCTAGAGTTTAATGACCCTGATGCACAACGAATTCGAAACATCATAGTGGCGCAACAAATATCACCCGTTAATGATGGGAGTGATGAGAGTGATGACTTAGATGTAGGCGAAACAAACGCCAACCTAGGGCGACCTATCCCACTCAAACAATTTGGCGATCAATATGTGGTTGCGGCTCAACTAAGCAGCAACCCAGTGACACTGTTAATTGATACTGGCGCGTCTGTCACCGCCATATCAAAACAATATTTTGATAATTTAAGTAACAGGTACAAAATTAATTACTTAGGGCGTTTTAGCATTGGCACTGCAGGAGGCAGTATTATGGCGCCTATGTATCAATTTCAAGCATTAACCATCAACCACGTCACAGTCCAAAACCTACCTGTGGTGATATTACCGATGCAAAGCATTGCCAACGCCGATGGTCTATTAGGCATGAATTTTCTACGAGAATTTGACTTCAAAATAGACCAACGTCAGTCAGTGATGTTTATTAAATAATACATCAACCGTTACCCTAGCATTGGCTTTTGTGTTGTTTAAATAGCAGCCACTGGGTTATTTGGGAGCGGGAACTAACATACTTATCTCTGTGTATTTAGGCTTGGATAAGCCTCAGTATATATCCAATCATTTTGTTTGGCTGGTATATGGCAGCCTAAACAATCAGTGTTATAATCACTAGCTAAATTCTTGAATTTACCTCCTTCTTTTATATCTGGTTTATAAAGTGCCCAGCCCCAACCATCACCCCAAAGTGGGCTATTAGCAAAACGCCCTTTACTATCTTTGACCATCACAAACCATTGCTTTAGCTCATTATTGGCGTAGCTAACATTTTTTCCCGTAGTATAGGTGCCAGCGTGCGACCCCCGCAGCTCTTTGACAATAGTTGCCCCGTCAGGAAATTTTCCGTTTATCCTATAATACTCAACACTCCCCTTTTCGGTATAAACGTCATGAAAACCACTTGCGCCGCCTTCTGGCACAAACCACGATCCCAAGTGCGCCATTTCATTTCTAAAGTTATTCGGCAATGTGATGTTACCGTACTTGTCTACATTATTTGAAAATGACTCTTTCGCCACGGCATATGATCCATAGACACTGAGCATCAAGGCACTAGTTATAATGGCTTTAAGGATAATATTCATAGCTTTATTCCTGCAACGTTAGATCAGAAGTAACGCCACCTGTGGCCTCCTTCCCTTTTGCTTTACCTGCACTTAAAATTGGATAATATTGGGTGAAGACAAAATCGTCTGCCGCCGATGCAGCATGACAAGCGTTACACGAAGCTGCTGGAAAGGCCTTGGCTGTTTTATTTAGGCTGCTATGGTCGGGTGTTGAAAAGCTATAGTAGCCCCAGTTTCCCGGTTCATTTGGAAAATGTTTTTTACTTTTAATCGTGGCTTCTAGTCCTAAGAAGTTCCCTTGAAAGTAACCCTGACCACTGACAGCAGCTTTACTGCCTACGGCAACTAACTCTTTCATCAATATAGTGCCATCTCTGAATTCACCTTTTGTCTTCCAATGGGACCAACTCTTAGGATCGATATAGACGTTATGAAACTCTGGAAAAGCCGCTTTGCCATTATTCATGTCATTTGGAGTAAGAGGAGTGCCCACATATACCCATTCCCGATAGCCACTTGGACGTTGTAATTCACCGTTTTTAATGGTGAAAAACGCTTCTGCCTGCACCTTATTTGTAGTCAAGACACCAATATTTAGTGCCAAAACTAAAATGCTGTAGGTATAAAGTAACTTGTATATTTTTGCTGTCATGTCTATTTCCTTTAATCATAGGTAAGGTAGTGAGTGAACCTCACTCTGGTTTATGTGACATAGGTAGCTTAATTTAAATGACCCTGTTTCGGGGTATCTAGGAGACGCTTAAAAGTGCCTGAAAGAATCAATCATGACGAAGCAGAGTTTAATGTAGTAGGAGATGTGCTTGAAACATTGCGTTTTAAGGGCTCAATATTTTTTCGTTCAGATTTGGCGGCTCCTTGGGGGATGTCTTTGGACGAAGTAGATATTCCACGTTTTCATATCGCCATGTCGGGAAGTTTTTATGTGGGCTCTGACAATGCTGCACCCGTCAATGTTCATCACATGGAAATTGTCATGTTACCCAGCGGTCGAGCTCATTGGGTAGCCGATCAGCCAGGTAGGACGCTCATATCGAGCCTCCGGGCAGGAGAGGCCTGTGAATTAGGAAATCCATATTTTCAGCAAGGAAAAATCACCCAAAGTTTAATGTGTGGGATGGTGCACTATGACAAAGCGTCAAGCCATCCGATCCTTGATTCATTGCCTCAGGTATTGCACTTTCGAGAGTTAACATCAGCCGATCCCATTTGGATGACGGTGAAGCTCATCGAATCGGAAATGCACCGAGCACGGGGGAAGAGTGACACCATAGTAGATCGCCTAACCGAAGTGCTATTTTTGCAATTACTTAATCGTTATATCCATAAAAACAAGGAACTGACTGGATTTTTAGCGGCTTTGCGAGATAAACGCATACATAAAGCCTTGACCTTGATCCATCTAGAGCCCAATTTTAATTGGTCAATCACTAGTTTAGGCGAGCGAGTAGGCATGTCTCGTGCCACTCTGGTGCGACACTTCCAGTCCTCAGTCGGTTTAGCGCCTATGGCGTATATTTTGAACTGGCGGATGATGAAAGCTTACAATTTAATCAAATACTCAAATGCGAATTTGGAACACGTCGCCGAACAAGTTGGTTTTGCTTCTGCTCGAACCTTAAGCAAAGCTTTTCAAAGACAATATGTCATGACACCAAGTGAGTTGAGACGCGCTGAGGGATAATGATCCATTCCAGAAAGTTTCCTATCCCTCATTAGCCAGTGGCTGCTGGCTAATGAGGCTGTCAAAAAATCGGACGGTACCGCTCTTTTGAACGACCTCGGCAGTTAATGGCTCTGGTTGCCTTCCGCCTATATCGTTTACACCATATTCTTTGGTCAAGGTTGCGGCAATGATTACAAAGATGCCCGTCCTATTTAGCAGGAGGAAAATACTTTTTTAATTTCACTCTGAGCTGGTTGTCCTCAAGAATTTCACATAATCATGCTCAAATTCATCATAACGAACATAAGGTGTCATATAATCCAGTGCTGAATGACGGCGCTTATAGTTATAAAATCGAATGTAACTTTCTACTGTACTGACCACAGATTGATATTTTATAAATGACAAATGATTGAGCCTTTCTGTCTTTAAACTTCTAAAAAATCGTTCCATAACGGCGTTGTCCCAACAGTTACCTCGTCTACTCATACTTTGTGTGATATAAAGTGAATGACATAGAGCATCACTACAGCCCTATACTAGAGCTTTGGCCTAGATACTGAGCAATGGTTAAATGGTTAACCTTAACCACAGAATTCGAACAACACTTCAGCACAGCCATTGGCAGTGAGCACATGCTGCAACAATTCAAACAGCACACAGACCATCAACGTATACGAGGGATGGCAAAGGCTAGAGCGTTATTACAACAAGCTTGAACAAAGCTACAAAAAACCAACCTTTCGAATACAGCTTGGATAAATCCGTTTGTCTGAAATTTGGGTATTTGGCATGTTTGTGAAAGCCAATACACATCCAGCGCTGACACAGCAGTAACTCAACACATTATTCACTAAAGACATGCTATGTAAAGTAATGCTCAAGTGTTACAAATGCGTAGTTAAAGAAATTTTGGATATTGCCGTTACAAAGTTTTTGATACTTCTGCACCAAGATGCATAAAAATCAGTTTAGTGTTTCACCGCATCTTGCTTGTTGAATGAGGCAAAAGATTTAATTTTAAGGAGCAGCATGATTGATAAAAGAAAACATATTCGATTTGAGCTCAAAGGTATACTTGCTAACATAACCTTATACCCAGCTTCATCACAAGAAACAATTTTACTACAAGGGGTGGTGGTTGACATGAGCTACTCGGGGATCAAAATAAAGCTCTTCTCTGCCATTCCCGCTAACATTGGAGAAAGTAAAATGGAGATCCATTTAACCTTGCCCAAATCATCACTGCCTATCGCCATCAAAGGAATGATACGCCATGTTAATTCCCAGTCTGAAATGGGTTTTAAGTTTGCAGAAGATCATGCTAAACAGGAGATTGATGATCTTCTGTTTGAATGTGTAAAAACGCCCCCTACCACGACAGCGCATCAGGGGGCAGCCATACACTCTGTTTAGCAATAAAGCAGACACCTATTTTAAAAAAGTAGCAAAACAAGCATTATGTTCTAAGCTTTAATGTACTCAAACAACCACGGATGGTCTGTTATGCCTCAGCCACGTAAAACCCAAATCAGTTTAATCGATACCCACTGTGTTTCCCGCTGTGTTCGTCGTTCTTTTTGTCGTCGGTATTTGCTATCGATAGCGCGGCTGCCGTATCTGTACTTATGCGATCATGAGTAATCAGCAAAATGCCGGGAGTATTTTACAACAGCTATAGCTGGCCCGAAGGGCGCAAGGCATGGAAGCCTGAATTATACGCATGTCGTCTTGTGTGTGGATAACGACTTAGCTGAAAGCTGGTCGATGAAAGAAGTTATAAGACGTTGGCATCAGCTTACCAAGGCACATTTTTCTTATAGTTTTAGCGGCAGGTAAAGCAATTGGTCTTTTGTTGCGGAGAACGCAGAACGCACAAGCGCTATATCTTCATCTATAACTTCAGGGAGATAAACATTGATCTGCGTGGAGGTCTGGGCTGATGTATCTACGCCGATACCATCGCGGCATTCATTGCTGCTCTTGCCGCGAGCACGAGTAGTAATTCTAGTGCAGTTGCTTATGACATCGGGAGAGCCGTTTGCATCCACTGTGACAATCTCTTGAAAAATAAGTCGTCCGCCATAATAGGCTTGTCCAGCGATCAGGTAGAGCGGTGAAATTTTATCTCTAAGCAAGTCGTGTACTTGTGCTCTTCCTTTGTTTGTACAGATTACATTGCCAAACGTATAAGCCCCTGAAGGCAAATCAACTGCGGAAAAAGCGCTAGATTTAAATCTGATATTTTCGTGTGTATTATCGGATTGTGAAATAAGCTGAATGTCGAGAGTCTCGCAGCTCAAATTGCTGGTGACTTGCATAATATATGTCGCCGGAGAAGGTTCTGCAAATGCAGCTGAAGCCGGAACGGGTCCGAGAATAAATAAGAAAGGAAGTAAAATTGAACGGTCCATGTGAATGCCTAATGTATATATTTATTACCTATCTGTAGCATTTCGGTGTCGTAAATACAAGTTATACAACATCATTTTTTTTGCTTTCGGCGCTATATGCATTCCACAAGCTAGACAATAACAGCTACAGTATTGAAAATTGGAACAAGCTATGAAATCAGTGACGTTGATATTGTAATTTACTTGGCGCCTTGGCCGTCTGGTTACAGCTAGAACCGCCAGTTTAATGAACGTACTTAGACAATCCGCTGATGGTACTTTCTTTCCCATCAGATTTACACATTCTAAGACTTAAACCGTGGCAGGTTAACAGCTTGGTATGTCACATAAATGGATTAAAGGGGTTCGTTGGCTTCTTTGACTCTTTCTTGGCGTTCTTGTTCTTCGGCAAAGGCAGCTTTAATTTCTTCTAATACCGAGTCTACGTCTGCGTCGTCATCAGGTAGTTCATAGTGGCCAGTCAATTGTGACTCTAGGGTTAGCTCACCTGCTTCAAACAAAGCCCACATTTCTTCAGCATAAAAGGTGTTAGCCAGTTCAGGAGCGTATTGGCCATAATATTCACTCATATTACGCACATCACGCTGTAACATACTAAAGGCATTGTTATTTGCCGCCGCATCCACAACTTGAGGCAAATCGATGATCACCGGACCATAATCGTCTACCAGCACATTAAATTCAGATAAGTCACCATGTATCAAACCCACACATAACATACGCATCACATAGACCATCACCAAAGCATGATCTTCAATGGCTTGTTCTGCTGACATAGATACATCGTTTAGCCGTGGTGCTACGTCGCCTTGATCATCTGTGACCAATTCCATGAGTAACACGCCTTCATAACAGCCATAGGCCTCAGGCACTCTAACCCCAGCTTTAGCGAGTTTGAACAAAGCGTCAACCTCGGTGTTTTGCCAGGCATCTTCTTGTTGCTTACGGCCAAATTTAGAACCTTTTTCCATAGCACGGGCACGACGCGTATTCCTGACTTTACGGCCTTCTTGATATTGCGCAGCTTTTTTAAAGCTGCGTTTCATTGCTTCTTTATACACTTTGGCACAGCGCACTTCAGTGCCGCATTGTACCGCATAGACTGTGGCTTCTTTACCACTCATAAGCTGATAAAGCACATCATCTATCAGACCATCATCTACAAGTGGTTGTAATCTTTTTGGTATTTTCATTAAAACCTAAGGCCAACAGCGTATTCTGTTGGTTCAATTATCACGTCACTCAAATCATTTCGATTTGAGACCTTTTAAAAACGAGGGGTATGATATCAAGTTTTTTCAGAACAATGATATCTAAGTAAGTAACAAATTTTACCACAGCACTAGAATGCCTGAAAAATAAATAAATAATGCTGAAATCTAGAAACCGCAGTTGACCACTAGAAGTGATATTTAACATTATGATCTATTTGAAAATAAGCGTTATTTTGTGTCTCACCACAAGGGTGAATGCATTACAGATATTGCCCATGCTTAAATACAGATTCTAGGTTAGACCAAACAGGTATAGAAAGATGACACTTCACTCTATTATTTTCAGACTTAGTCAAACAGAAGATAAGTGCAGTCAGTGGCAATTTTAAAATACACCAATAGCAAAATAAGCTCCTATTTCAGAGATAAATATGTCTAAAAGAGAGAAGTGACTAATGGTATAAGGTAGAGTCTACAGATAATTATTGAAGGATAATCATCTATGATAACAACACGGTATCGACAATTTTTTATTCCTTTACTTTTGAGCCTAATGTTACTGCTATGGGGCTGTGCTGAAGTTGAGAAAAAGCCATTAGACACGGCTAAGGTGCTAAATCAAGCAGCCGAACACTATGTAAAACTAGGGTTAGAACTGGGCGAATATGATAAGGATTATATTGACGCTTATCTAGGCCCCGATGAATGGAAAAAACAGGCAAAAGCGCAACTGCGATCCAAACAACAACTCGCCTCTGATATTAATCAGCTACTGCAAACACTAGAAAGCACTGATGTAGCGAGCCAAGACTTAAAATTACGTCACAAAGCTTTGTTTCGCAATTTACGGGCTATGGATGTGAGAGCACGTATGTTAGTTGGCGAAATATTCACCTTTGCTGAAGAGGCGCGACTTATTTACGACACTAGCATTCCTGAATATGACCTCACAAAATTTGATCAAACATTAAGTGAGATAAACAAATTGGTGCCAGGCGAAGGTGATTTGGCACAGCGCGTTGATACTTTTCGCAAGCAGTTTGCCATTGCCGAAGAAAAAGTCAGTGAGGTGGTGGATCTCGCCATTGCAGAATGTAAAAAGCGCTCAGACAAATACATTACATTGCCAAAGGACGAAAGGTTTGAGTTGGAATATGTCACCGACAAAAGCTGGTCTGGGTATAATTGGTATCAAGGCGACAACAAAAGTTTGATGCAAATCAATCAAGATTTCCCGATGCAAATCGAAAGAGCAATAGTGCTAGGGTGTCATGAAGGTTACCCAGGGCATCATGTTTGGAATGTACTGATTGAAAATAACTTGCTGAATAAAAAAGGCTGGGTTGAATTCTCCATTTTTCCGTTATTTAGCCCTTATGCATTGATTGCTGAAGGTAGCGCGAATTATGGGGTTGAGTTGGCTTTCCCAGATAATCAAAAGGTGCTGTACGAACGGGATGTACTATTTCCTATTGCTGGACTGGATCCTGCAACTGCAGACGTATTAGACAAACTTAACCAGTTAACCGATCAGTTATCCCACTCCATTACCGCCACTGCGCAGCTTTATTTAAACGGTGAAATAAGCCGCGAAGAAGCCATTGAACAACGACGTAAATATGCTTTGGTTTCTCAAGCAAAAGCAGAACAAAGTGTACGATTTATTGAACAATATCGCGCTTACGTTCTGAATTATAATGTAGGCAAGGACATTGTTTCAGCCTACATTAGTAAACAAAGTCAAGACGAAGCGGGAAAATGGCAAGCCTTTGAACGTATGTTAACTGAATTATCAACAGCATCAGATATGCTGGATTAGTCTTCGCTCAACACATTCATCTAAGGCTGCTCCTTATTGCAGCCTTTTAATCAGCAGCTGATGGATAACAAACACCTAAACATAATGAAATTTTATCCTGCAAAGGAAACCTTAATTCGCCATCAACACTAT
>Ga0307492_10000404_pt1 | contig 18330 bp, 15 predicted proteins | sample SI3LmetaG_FD_202365 | JGI IMG/M metagenome (GOLD analysis project Ga0307492, IMG submission 202365) | Sea-ice brine microbial communities from Beaufort Sea near Barrow, Alaska, United States - SI3L | ecosystem: Environmental > Aquatic > Marine > Coastal | place: USA: Alaska | collected 2017-05-06 | reverse complement strand
AAGGGTGTCGTGCTAAGTTATAGGAATTACGCCTCCGCCTGCACTGAAAATCAACAATGGCTGGAAGTTGCTGAGCGGGATCGCATCCTCTCTTATCTGCCCTTGGCGCATATAGTGGAGCGGGGCGTAATACAGGGGCCAGGCCTGTATGGCGGCGCCACCTTTTATTTTGTTGAGTCACTCGACACCTTCGTCGAAGACTTAAAATTCGCTCGACCGACGGTTTTCGTCTCGGTGCCACGGCTGTGGACCAAGTTTCAGACCGGTATTTTTGCCAAGCTGCCCGCTGCCCGATTGGCCAAGCTGCTGCGTATACCGCTGCTCGGCCGATTGCTGGCGGGTAAGATTCGGCGCGGCTTGGGTTTGGATAAGGCGCGCTTACTCGGCTGCGGTTCGGCACCCATTTCTCAGTCGATTCTAGCTTGGTATCAAGGCATCGGGGTGAATATTTGTGAAGGTTGGGGTATGACCGAAACCTCTGGCCTGTCCTGTTCAAATTTGCCGTTTCGAGCAGATCGGGTCGGAACCATCGGTAAGCCGGGTAAATGTGTGCAGATGTCTCTGTCCGACAGCGGTGAAATATTAATTCGCGGTGATGCCGTATTCAGTCGTTACTACCGCAACACTGAGGAAACTGAGCGCAGTTTTAGCGATGGTTGGTTCCGCACCGGTGATAAGGCAACCCAGTCTGCCGATGGGGTTTATCAAATTATCGGTCGAGTCAAGGAGACCTTTAAAACGGCTAAAGGCAAATACGTGGCCCCAGTACCGATTGAATCGCTGCTGGCGGCCAATCCGGATATCGATCAACTCCTGGTGATGGGCTCTGGGCGTAAACAGCCGGTTGCCGTGGTGGTGCTGGCGGAGCATTTACAGGGCGCCAATCGGAATCAGCTGCGCAGTTCCTTGCAAGCTACACTCGACGAGGTTAACGGCACCTTGGAATCTCATGCGCGGTTGGATAGTATCGTGGTGGTGACGGACAGCTGGTCGATTGAGAACCAATTGCTGACGCCGACCCTGAAGATTCGTCGCAGCCTATTGGAAGCACGTTATAATAGTATTGCCCAGCAGAGCCATTCGCAGTCAGTAATCTGGCAGGATGAGCTGAGCGACTAAATCGTTGGCGGGTGGGGCGTGGTATGGTTTGGGCCGCCGTGCTCCGCCCCAAGTGCTGGCCGCCCATCAAGTCGACTTGCTGCCACTCCACCTTGATTAAATCATTACCCAGACAGGTTATATCAACCTCCTAGAAGGTCCTATTCTATTTCAACCCGCTACCAATTCCGCCTTGGGCATCGTCGGCCCAATCGATAGGATGACTGGACAGTAAATAGCCTAAAGTGGAAAAGTATGCCTGACCTCAGTACCCGTTCCAGCTTTGCCGTCCAGCCCGAAATAGTATTGGGGCAGGGTAAGTCGATTCAGCATCGGGTCAGCTACAGGTCCAATCCTTTGGTTGTGAGCAATTCGACCCGCATCGACCATGACCATCATCCAATCTGGGCTATCCAGCTGTCTACCAATATGGTCCGAGTCTGCATGGGCGAGCCACTGCTAGAGAGCGTTGCCGTCTTACCCAATAAGGATTGTTATCGCCCCAGCGAGCTTACCAGTCGGATTGAATGGTCTTGGCTGCCGGATGAACAGTGGCAAATAGCTGTGCATCGTCACGGTCAGGGGCTGGCGACCTCGCGCGGTCTCTATGTCGATAATGACGATGGCCTGCATCTTTATCTGGCTTTGCCCAATAGTTGGCCGGTCTACGGCCTGGGTGAAAAAACCGGTGAATTGAACAAGCAGGGTAAAAAATGGACTTTTTGGAATTCCGACGTCTTCTTACCGCACACTGAAGCTACCGATGAGCTCTATCAGTCCATTCCCTTTATGACGGTATCGACCGATCAGGGCTGGATGGGCATTTTCCTCGATAATCCCGGTCGCAGCAGTATCGATCTGAGTTTGACCGATGAGGTCTGTATTAGCGTCACCAGCGGCGCACTGGATCTCTATGTCTTTACCGGTAAAACCCTTGGCGCCATAGTGGATCTCTACACCCAGTTAACGGGTCGCCCTTTTTTGCCGCCTAAATGGGCATTGGGTTATCAGCAATCGCGTCACAGCTACGAAAATAGCCAAGAAGTCCGGGCCGTCGTCGATGGTTTTCGGCTTAATGATCTGCCCCTGGATGCGCTCTACCTCGATATCCTTCATATGCAGGGCTATCGGGTCTTCAGCTTCGATCCGGTTAGCTTTGGCGCCGTTTCAGATTTAGTCGCTGACCTGTGCGCCGGCGGTGTAAGGGTGATACCCATAATCGATCCCGGGGTAAAATGTGACCTGGGTTATCGCGTTTATCAGCAAGGCATAACGTCCGATTACTTTGTCCAATCCGCTCAGGGTGGACCCTGGCAAGGCCCGGTTTGGCCAGGTGAGTCGGTCTGGCCGGATTTCTTTCAGCCTCGGGTGCAGCTCTGGTGGCAGGAGTTGCATCGTTTTTATACCGATCGGGGTATTCAGGGCTTTTGGAACGATATGAACGAGCCGGCAGTCTTTAATGAACGCATGACGCTCGACGCTGATGCGGTGCATTCTATTGCAGGCCTGTCGGTGCCGCATGAGGCCGTCCACAATGCTTATGGCCTATTGATGTCAGAGGCGACGGCGGCGGCGATTGTAGAGCAGTGCGCGCAACGGCCCTTTGTCCTGACGCGCGCTGGGTACGCTGGCATCCAGCGCAGTGCAGCGGTTTGGACCGGTGACAATAGGTCTTCTTGGGAACATTTGCGGCTCAGTGTGCCGATGCTGCTCAATATGGGCCTGTCCGGCATCGCCTTTACTGGGGTCGATATCGGTGGCTTTATGGACGATAGCCGGCCGGAGCTTTTTACTCGTTGGATGCAGCTGGGCTGCTTTTATCCCCTGATGCGCAACCACTGCTCCATCGGGCAAGCCCGTCAAGAACCCTGGTCGTTCGCCGACCCCTGGACCGGTCGTGTGCGTAAGGCCATGCACCGTCGCTACAAGCTACTGCCCTACCTGTATCAGTTGTTTCGCGATGCCTATGAAACCGGTTTGCCGGTTATGCGGACGATGCTCTGGCTGGAGGAGGATGTACCGCAGACCGAAAATATGAGCGACCAGTTTATGTTCGGGGATGCGTTGCTTATTGCACCGATATTGGTGGCCGGTGGCCGGGCCCGTTCAGTTTGGTTGCCCAAAGGGCTATGGCACAGTCTCGTCGATGATTGCACACTGATCGGCGGAGTATTTGTGCTCGCGAACACCGGGATCGAGGATATACCGATCTATCTCAAGGCGGGTGCCATCCTGCCCCTGGCACCCTATCGCAGCTCTACACAGTGCATTCAGAAGGAGCTGCGTATCCTGATTGTTGACGGAGCGGACCATGGCCGGATGCTGTTTCGTGACGACGACGGACTGAGCGCCGCGCCGGCAGGGAACCGTTATGCCCGACTGTCCATTGGTTATCATAAGACCGCAGCCTTGGTCGAATGCCATCTGTCACTCGATCGATCCCAGTTTAAGCCCGAATGGCAGGTGATCACGCTCGGCGTGCCGTTGGCCTGGAAAGACCGGCCGGTTGTGTTGAATGGCGAGCCCTTTTCTGGCCGCTCCAAGGTTGAGGGTGTGCGCTGCCGACTGCAGTATATTAGGCCCCTAGACTGGCTCTAGAGCGGGCTTTGCGGACGGTCGGAATACCCTGCTTGGTGCTTACCTTGGGGCACTTTCATGGGTTTTATGCAGTTAAATGAGAATTGGTTCACATTTTGGCGCGATCTTTGCGTCGTATCCGATAACTCATTGAATTTGACTGAAAATTGACGAATGGCCTTCCTAGATAATTTTCGCAACGCCGGCATTCACCTCCGCAATGTCGATGGCACAGCGGTACTGAAGAATACCGGGCAGGGTGCAAAAGCCGCCGGCCTGCGTCTGTTAGGTGTGCCGATCTTACTGCTGGTCCTGCTCGGTCTAATGACCCTGCCGGTACCGACGCTGCTATTGGATATCTTCTTTACCTTCAATATTGCCCTGTCGGTCGTGGTGTTGCTGGTGACCATCTACGTTCTGCGGCCACTCGATTTTGCCGTGTTTCCGACCATCATCCTAGTTGCCACCCTGATGCGTCTGTCGCTAAACGTCGCATCCACCCGTGTGGTACTGATGTACGGTCACGAAGGCGGTGATGCTGCGGGTAAAGTGATTGAGTCCTTTGGCGAGGTACTGATCGGAGGTAACTACGCCGTCGGTTTAGTGGTCTTTGCCATCCTGATGATTATCAACTTTGTCGTGGTCACCAAGGGCGCGGGCCGCGTCTCCGAAGTTAGCGCTCGCTTCACCCTCGATGCCATGCCCGGCAAGCAGATGGCAATCGATGCCGACCTTAATGCCGGTCTTATCGACGCCGAAGCAGCCAAGCTGCGCCGTTCCGATGTCGCGCAGGAAGCGGATTTTTATGGTTCGATGGACGGTGCGTCAAAATTTGTGCGCGGCGATGCGGTCGCCGGTATCTTGATTTTGGTGATCAATATCCTCGGTGGCCTGATCATCGGCATTGTGCAGCACGATCTGGAATTTGCTGACGCGGTGCAAAAATACGCTTTGCTGACCATTGGCGACGGTCTGGTAGCACAGATACCCTCCCTATTGCTCTCAGTAGCGGCCGCCATTATGGTGACGCGCAATAGCAGCAGTCAAGAAATGGGCGACCAGATCGTCAGTCAGATGTTTTCCACGCCGAGGGCTCTGGGTATTACCAGCTTCGTTCTATTCGTGATGGGCATTCTGCCGGGTATGCCACACTTTGTCTTTCTGATGCTGGCGTCTGTCTGTGGTATGGGAGCCTTATGGATTACCCTCAAGGAAAAGTCTATTGAGGGTGAGCCGCTCTTACCGATGAAAGCTGGTGCCGCACCTCGCGGCCCAAAAGCCTTGCCTGATGGTAGCACTGGCGGTGGGCCGCCACCGGTGTTGGAAGCCAGTGCCGACACCAAGGAGTTGAGCTGGGACGATGTTCAGCCGGTCGATGTGATCGGCCTGGAGGTGGGTTATCGCTTGATACCGCTGGTGGATCGCTCTCAGGGTGGCCAGCTCCTGGGTCGAATCAAGGGTATTCGCAAAAAGTTGTCCCAGGACTTGGGCTTTCTGGTACCCTCGATTCACATCCGTGACAACCTCGACCTGACGCCCAACGCTTACCAGTTGACGTTAATGGGGGTCGCGGTGGCCGATGGAGAAGTCTATACCGATCGCGAGCTGGCGATAAACCCCGGGCAAGTCTTTGGGCCCCTAGAGGGTATTAAAACCATCGACCCGGCCTTCGGTCTGGAAGCGATCTGGATCGATATTCGGGAAAAGGATCGGGCGCAAACCTTGGGTTATACCGTGGTCGATGCCAGTACGGTGGTGGCGACTCATGTTAATCAGATGCTAGCACAGCACGCCTATGAACTGCTTGGCCACGAAGAAGTTCAGCAGATGCTCGATTTATTGACGAAGCACTCACCAAAATTGGCGGAAGAACTGGTGCCCAATTCGGTATCCTTGAGCCAATTACTGAAAATACTGCAAAATTTATTGATTGAAAATGTCGCCATTCGCGACATGCGCAGCATTGCCGAGTCCATCACCAATCTTCAGCCCAGGTCACAGGACATCAGTGTTTTGACCAATGCTGCGCGCATGGGTTTGTCGCGTATGATTGTTCAGAGTCTGGTTGGCAGCGAAAAAGAAATACCGGTGGTCACCTTAGATCGCGCATTGGAGCAATTATTGCATAAGACTGTACAGCAGGCCGGCGCTGATGGAAATCTTGACAGTATTGCGCTGGAGCCGGGCATGGCCGAGCGACTGCAATCGTCGCTCAGTGACATGGTGAAAAAGCTCGATAAGGACGGTAAGCCGGCGATCCTATTGGTCGCGGCCTCTTTAAGAATGCTGCTGGCACGTTTTGTGCGGCATGGCGTACCCAACTTAAAGGTGCTGAGTTTCCAGGAAATTCCGGACAATAAACACATTACCATTGTAGCGACCGTCGGTGGTCAATGAGGAATAGCTGATGAAAATTAAACGATTTACCGCTGCGAATATGCAGTCCGGGTTGAAAGCGATCAGTGAAGTCCTCGGACCCGAAGCCGTTATTCTGTCTAATCGTAGGCTTAGTAATGGCTTGGAAATCGTCGCTGGAGTTGATGAGCAGGAGTACGCGCTGTACCAGGACTCGCTCCCTGAAGTGGCGCCGACCACTGATATCATCAAGGCTAAGGTGAATTCGACCGGTGAGGCCAACCCAGAGCCACTCGATCAACAGGCGATGCAAGAGCTGTTTGCCTCGATGGCCGACAAGAATCAACAGGCCTTTAGTCAGGTTAAGGGCCCGTCTCAAGCAGCCAGTCGTGCGCCGCGCCCAGCCGGCCGGCCCAAAGCTCAGCCCGCGCGTGCCGCAGAGGTGATGGTAGAATCGGCCTCGTCTGATTGGGCTGAACACATTCCGGTCAATGTGCCTGCGCCGGCGGCGCCAGACTTTAGCTTGCTGCGCCGAGAAATTGACGGCCTGCGCCATCTGTTGCAGGAGCAGACTGAGCAGTTGCGCGCTCCGATACCCGTTATGTCTGTGCAATATGAACGCCTGGAGGCGCGTCTGAAAACCCTCGGGTTTACCGATAGCCTAACCGCCAAGTTGTTGCAGACCTACGATCGTGAGGAGGCTCTGGAGCAAAACTGGCGTAAGATCTTGGGTCGTTTGACCTCGTCATTGGCCAGTCCCTTATATGAGCCGCTGGCTCAGGGTGGTATCTTTGCTTTAACGGGGCCGACCGGCGCGGGTAAAACCACCACTATTGCAAAATTGGCGGCCCACTGTGTCAAGGATTATGGTGCCAGTTCGGTGGCTGTGGTCTCGTTGGATTGGTTTCAGGTGGGTGGTCAGGAGATTCTCCGTTCGGTAACCGATATCTTGGGTGTGGAGTTTCACGCCATGACTGAACAAGAGTCGCTGTCGACCCAGCTGAGCAGCTTGGCCTCGAAGCGTATCGTCCTGATAGACACCAGTGGCAGCGCTGAGGCGTTGACCCACTGGAATGAACTGATGCAGACCGAGCCCATGGCGCAACGCATTCAGACGATCCTAGTGTTGCCGGCCATTATGCATCCGGCCTCGGTGACCCAATTTATTGCCCAGCATCGATCAGTCGATTTTAACGCCGTAATTCTTTCTAAATTGGACGAGTCAGCCTGTTTCGGGGGTATCTTGGAGCCGGTTTTGAAGCATCGCTGGCCCATCTGGTACTTCACCACAGGCCAGAATATCCCACAGGATATTGAGCCCGGCGATGCTCGTAAGTTAACCAAGCGCCTAGTGCAAGGCTTGCAGTTAGAGCACCAACCGTTAGTGACGGTCAGTTAGTGCAGGGTGACCAATGCAGCAGCGGGTCGTCCTTTATTCGGATTGTCCCATGTCGAAATAGAGTTTCACCGACAGGCCAGCAAACATCGAATGCTGATCTATACTGTCGGGAGTTGAGGAAATAGATAATGAAAAGTTTGAATCCCATACAGGTAATTGCGGTCACTGGTGGTAAGGGTGGTGTCGGTAAGAGCAATGTTTCGGTCAATCTTGCCATTGGTTTGGCCGAGCTGGGCAAGCGAGTCGTGCTGTTGGATGCCGATTTGGGGCTCGCCAACTTGGATATACTCCTAGGGCTGTCGGTTAATCGGAATATCGGTGATGTCCTCTCAGGTAAGGCCAAGCTAGTCGATATTATGGTCGAAGGACCGTCCGGTATTAAAATCATACCGGCCTCGTCGGGCGCTCAGCATATGTCCAACCTGGGCGAGGTTGAGCATGCCGGTATCATTACGGCCTTTAGCGAATTGGGCGACTCTATGGATGTATTAATTGTCGATACCGCTGCAGGCATCTCTAAAACGGTCACCAGTTTTGTCCGGGCCACTCAGGAAGCGTTGATTGTCGTGACCGATGAGCCGACGTCAGTAACCGATTCCTATGCGCTTATTAAAGTACTGAATCGTGATTGTCGAATGAATCGTTTTCGTATCGTGGCCAATATGGTCCGGACACCTAAAGAAGGTCAAATGCTGTATAATAAGCTTGTTAAGGTGACCGACCGATTTCTGGATGTCTCGCTGCAATATAGTGGCGCTATCCCCATGGATGAGTCCGTTCGTAAGTCGGTGCAGCGCCAGAAAGCTGTGTTGGAAGCCTATCCACGCTCCAAAGCCGCGTTGGCCTTCCGTGCTTTGGCTCAAAAAGTCACCACCTGGCCACTACCCAGTACACCTAAGGGTAATTTGGAGTTCTTTGTAGAACGCTTAATTCAAGGCGTCGGGGCAGCCTGACATGTCGGTGCAGAGCTACACTATGTATGAGACGCAACGCAGTATCGATTACGAGCAATTGGTAGAGCAGCACGGGGTGTTGGTGAAGCGCATTGCCCATCACCTATTGGCACGCTTGCCAGATAGTGTTCAGCTGGATGATCTGGTGCAATCGGGTATGATTGGCTTGTTTGAAGCAGCAACTAACTACGATGCCACCAAAGGGGCCAGTTTCGAAACCTATGCGGGGATTCGAATTCGGGGTTCCATGCTCGATGAAATTCGCAAGGGTGACTGGATTCCGCGCAGTGTTCATCGCAACTCCAGACGCATATCCGAAGCCATCCACACCATCGAAATGCGCGAGGGACGGGATGCTCAGGATACCGAGGTCGCCTTTGAGCTGGATATCAGCCTCGGTGAGTACTATCTGTTGATCAAAGACACCCAGGGTTCGAGGTTGTTCAGTTTTGAAGAACTGGTCGAAAACAATCACTCTGAAACGGATGAGGGTCGACCGGATGTGTCCGATCACGTAGCACCCCATGTCGGGCACCAAACTGACCAGATGAATGGTCGCCTAGTTGGCGCGATACAGTCTTTGCCGGAGCGCGAGCAGCTCGTGTTGTCGCTCTATTATGATGAAGAATTGAACTTAAAAGAAATAGGGGCTGTGTTGGGCGTCAGTGAATCCCGCGTCAGTCAAATTCATTCTCAAGCTACCCTGCGGTTACGTGCCAAACTGCGTGATTGGTTATAAAATCACCACTGTTTCGGTTTTTAAAAAACTATTCATCAATATTCTTGGGTTTTGGCCGATACACCATAAGTTGTAACGGTCAATTGGTGTTATTGTGTCGTCCGATTCGGCTTTCGCCCGATACCGAGCCCGGTTTCTGGCGTGGAACCCGGTTAAAAACTGGATACGACCGGAGCACGGTCTATTATGAATATAATGGGTCTTGTCCGGATAAGGCTATAGGAGGTCATCTTGGATAAAAACATGAAAATTCTGGTTGTCGACGATTTCTCGACAATGCGAAGAATCGTTAAGAACCTGCTACGCGACCTGGGTTTTACCAATACTCACGAAGCCGACGATGGTTCAACTGCCTGGCCGATGCTGCAAAATGGGGACTATGATTTTGTTGTCACCGACTGGAATATGCCGGGTATGACGGGAATCGAGTTGTTACAGAAAATACGCGGGGATGAACGCTTAAAAAGCGTCCCGGTATTAATGGTAACGGCTGAAGCAAAACGTGATCAAATTGTTGCTGCCGCGCAAGCGGGAGTTAATGGTTATGTCGTGAAACCATTTACGGCCGCTGCGCTCAAAGAAAAAATTGAAAAGATTTTTGAGCGAGTCGGCTGATAGGGTAGTCAGGAGTGCTTATGAGTGAACAAACTCCGGGAGTAGAAGAGTTTGCTACATTGCTAAAAGAGAGTGCGCCTAGGCTACTCGATTGCGTGAACAAGAACAATATCGAAGCAGCGGTGAGCATTCTAGTCGAACTTCAACATGCTCGAACCCCGACAATCAGCGGGGAACGAGATGTCATGGATATGTTGCGTGAAAAGGCTTTATTGCTGCACGATAATATATCCGATGGCGAATTCGAATCTGCATTGGTTAACTTACAAGAAATGCAGAATGTGCGTGATAAGGGTCTGTATCAGGAAGTCGGTCGACTGACGCGTGCGTTGCACAGTGCCATCACCAATTTCCACATCGACAGCAAGGCCGGTGACGAAGTATCCGAAATGACCGACGCTACTGACCGGCTGGGCTATGTCGTAGAGCTCACCGAGCGTGCCGCAAATCGTACTATGGATCTGGTTGAAGACAGTTTGCCGGTGGTTACCGCGATGAAGCTCGAAGCCAGCGAACTTAAGCTTGAGTGGGAGCGGATGGTGCAGCGGGATATGACGCCCGATGAATTTCGCACCCTCTACTGGCGGCTCGACGGTTATTTTAAAAAGCTCGATTCCGACACCTCAAAGTTGTCGGGCAATATGACTGAGATTTTGATGGCCCAGGATTTTCAAGACCTTACCGGGCAAGTCATTAACAAAGTCACCGGACTGGTAAAGGAAGTGGAAGGCAGCCTCGTCGATTTGGTATTTATGGCCAGCCAGGTGGAAGCCATTACCGGTATCGTCACAAAAGGTGAAGATTCCCAAATGACTGCCGATAAGATGGATATGAAAGGTCATGGCCCGCAGATCGATAAGAATCAGGCGGACGTAATGGCGAGCCAAGACGATGTTGACGATCTTTTATCCAGTTTAGGTTTTTAAGGGGCAGGAATATGGGCTTCGAAGCGGATGATGAAATTCTCCAGGACTTTCTGGTTGAAGCTGGGGAAATTTTAGAGCAGCTTTCAGAGCAGTTGGTCCAACTGGAGAACCGTCCTGAAGACAAGGATTTACTGAATACCATTTTTCGTGGTTTTCATACCGTGAAGGGGGGGGCTGGGTTCTTGCAGTTGACCGAACTGGTCGATTGCTGCCATGTCGCCGAAAACGTCTTTGATACCCTGCGTAATGGCTTGCGGGTGGTGGACGCAAACCTCATGGACTATGTGTTGAGCGCACTCGATGTGGTCAACGAAATGTTTACCGCGGTGAGTGCGGGTGACCCCTTAGTGCCGGCTGATGCCATCCTGTTGGAACGACTGCACTTTTACTCGCAGCCGGCTTCGGTTACCGATGGTGAGGCGCAGAGCGACACACTTGACGTCCCGGTTGTCGGAGCCGATCCTGCACCTGGAGCTGATATAACCGATGCTGAGTTTGAGCAGTTGTTGGACGCTATCGCACCCAGCAGCAGCGCGCCCGTGACAGTATCTGACCCCAGTATGGCCTCGACCGCGAATCCTGTTTTGGCAAGTGCTGGTGACGAAATCAGCGATGAAGAATTTGAAGCACTACTCGATCAATTACACGGTAAGGGCAAGATCAGTGTGCCCGCGACAGCGCCGTCGCTTCCTGTACCGGAGCCAGCTGGGCTAAAGTCACCCCCGGCTGCCGCTGCGGGGAATGAAATATCCGATGACGAATTTGAAGCCCTGCTGGATGAACTGCACGGCAAGGGCAAGTTCAGTATTGCCGCCAGTGACGCGCCGGTCGTGTCTGCAGCGGAAGCTCTCGCGCCCGTGGTAAAAACGCCGCCGTCGACGGAGGCCAATCCCAAGGTCGTGGCCAATCCCAAGGTCGTGGCCAAGGCACCGGTTAAGCCAGAAGTAACTTCCGATGCTGGGCCTTCGGCGGGTGGCCCGAGCAAGTCGCCGGTGAGCAGTCAAGACAGTACTGTGCGGGTCGATACCCAGCGCTTGGATGATATTATGAATATGGTCGGTGAGCTGGTCTTGGTGCGTAACCGACTGGTGCGCCTTGGTGTGGAGCTTGACGACGAAACATTGCAAAAAGCTGTTGGTAACTTGAACGTGGTCACTGCAGACCTGCAGACATCCGTGATGAAAACTCGGATGCAGCCGATTAAAAAAGTATTTGGCCGTTTTCCACGCGTCGTGCGGGATTTGGCCCGAAACCTTAAGAAAGAAGTCAACCTCGAGTTGGTCGGTGAAGAGACCGATCTCGATAAGAACTTAGTCGATGCGCTCGCGGATCCTTTGGTTCACTTGGTCCGTAACTCGGTTGACCACGGGGTAGAGACCCCTGATATTAGGGAGGCCAATGGCAAGCCGAGAACGGGCCGAATTGTCTTGGCTGCGCAACAGGAAGGGGATCACATTCTGCTAACCATCATGGATGATGGTGGTGGTATGGACCCCAATACATTGCGCGCAATCGCGGTGAAGCGCAACGTTATGGATCAGGATGCAGCCGATCGGTTGAGCGATAAAGAATGTTTTAATCTTATTTTCGCTCCTGGCTTCAGTACCAAAGATGTCATATCCGATGTGTCCGGTCGGGGTGTGGGTATGGATGTGGTGAAAACCAAAATCGCCCAACTCAATGGTACCATCGATATTGAATCGCAATTAAATGTCGGTACCACCATTAGCATTAAGGTTCCCTTGACCTTGGCAATCATGCCAACCCTGATGGTGGTGATCCAAGATCAGGCTTTTGCGCTGCCTCTGGCGAGTGTGAACGAGATCTTTCATCTTGATTTGACCAAGACCAATGTCGTTGACGGTCAAGAGGTGGTGCTGGTGCGGGGCAAGCCGATACCACTCTATTACCTGAAACGTTGGTTGATCAAAGATATGCAATACGCCAATCAGGAAACGGTCGAAGGTCATGTGGTTGTGGTGACCGTAGGCACGCAGAGCCTAGGTTTTGTGGTCGACCAGCTGGTTGGGCAGGAAGAGGTGGTTATTAAACCCCTCGGTCAGATGTTGCAGGGCACGCCCGGTATGGCCGGTGCGACGATTACCGGGGATGGTCGCATCGCCCTGATTCTGGATATCCCCAGCTTGCTTAAAGCCCATACCAGCCGAGATTGATCTGGGGTTGTCTAATATTAAGTTTGCGCTAATGAGGTTTGTTGATGGCTATTGGGGTCCTAATTGTTGACGATTCGGCTTTTTTTCGGCAGCAAATTAAAACCATCATCAACGCGGATTCTCGTCTAAGGGTTATTGGTGAGGCGACCAATGGCCGGGAAGCCGTTGATAAGACACTGCGCCTAAAGCCGGATGTGATTACCATGGATTACGAAATGCCGTTAATGGATGGCATTTCGGCAGTGCGTGAAATCATGCAAAAACAACCCACCGCTATTCTGATGTTTTCCTCTTTGACGCTCCAGGGTGCGCGCGTCACCTTGGATGCGCTGGACGCCGGAGCCGTTGACTTTTTGCCTAAGAGCTACGAACGGGTAAGCGGTGCCAACTCCAGCTTAAAGCAGATCCTAGTGCAAAAATTGCTTACCCTGGCAAGGCCCCGGGTTGCGCCCAGTGTCTCACCGTCTGTGCCATTGGTGGCGCGACACAGCAAGAAAACCTATAGCCAAGGCTTCGAGCTGGTACTGATCGGTACCTCGACGGGCGGGCCCGTAGCCCTGCAAAAGTTGCTCACCCAGCTGCCCGGCAATTTTCCGTGCCCGATATTACTGATCCAGCATATGCCCGGGACCTTCACCGGTGCCTTCGCGGAACGCTTAAATAGCCAGTGTGCCATCCAGGTTAAGGAAGCCGTCGATGGCGAGAGTCTAGCGCCGGGCTCTGCATACTTAGCACCCGGTGGCATGCAAATGATGATCGCCGGCAAGAATCGGATTAAGATTTTGGCTGGGGATGCCCGCTTAAACTATAAGCCCAGTGTGGATCTTACCTTTGGCAGTGCGGTTAAGTACTATGCCAATCGCACTTTGGCCATTGTGCTGACCGGTATGGGTGCAGATGGTCGGGAAGGCGCACGGCTGTTGAAACAATCCAATAGTGTCGTCTGGGCTCAGGAAGGCAGTACCTGTGTCATCGATGGCATGCCTTCTGCAATAGTGAAAGCCAATCTCGCCGATGAGGTGATCCCTCTGTTGGACATCGCTAAACGCATGGTCGAAGTTGTCCGCTAAGGCGGCGAAGATTCGCCATCTGGCCGGTTGACTTACTAACTGGGCGTTTACTGGGAACCCGTTTCCTGAATTTCCACACTCGTTATAAGGATTCTAAATGATCGCACTCGCGGGTCTTTTGCTTGCCTGGTTTGCTATTTTTGGTGCCCACCTTTTAGAAGGTGGCCAGGTCGGTTCGTTATCCAATTTTCCGGCAGCGCTAATTGTGCTCGGCGGAACCCTTGCAGCGGGGATGATCCAGGCTGATGCCAAGACCTGGAAAGCCGCCTGGACATCGTTTCCGAGCATCTTTTGGCAGCAACGTTTGGGTACTGAATTGGTCGTCGATAAGCTGGTGCTCTGGTGTCAATTGGCTCGACGTAGCGGTCCGTTGAGCCTCGATCCGGAGTCCTCGAAAGAACCCGATACTTTTTTGCGCCTCGGCCTGCAGTTGATTGTCGACGGAGCTGACCGGGACAAGGTCCAGCAGGGTCTGCAAGTGGCCATGGAATCACGCGAACACGAAGCGCTGCGCGCAGCTGACTTTTTTGAGGCTTTGGGAGGCTACGCTCCGACCATGGGGATATTGGGTGCGGTCCTCGGGCTTATTCAGGTCATGACTCAGGTTGAGGACATGCACGCCATCGGCGTTGGCGTTGCAACGGCTTTTGTTGCCACTATCTATGGCGTGGGTTTGGCGAGTCTGTTTTTTCTACCGGTTGCTGGGCGCTTGCGGTCCGATGCCTTGCAGCGCAGTCAATTTGAGGAAATGATCAGCGATGCAATGCTGGCCATACTGGAAGGCGAAAACCCTCGGTTGTTGGAGCGTCGGCTGAGGGAATATCGGTTGTGAATCGGACTCAGCGCCAGCGTTTTGTCAGTAAAGCCTCAAAGCAGCAGCGCTGGTTGCTCTCTTATGTGCATTTTTTGACGCTATTGGTTGCGCTGTGTGTGTTTCTTTTGGCGCTCAGCTCGCGTGAGCCAGAACAATTTGTACAAGTCAGTGCCACCCTATCGCAGATCTTCAGTGTTCGGCCGACCCATGTCGGGCCAATCGAACTGGACAGCACGCGGTCAAGGCCGGATTTTATAAATCATTGCGCCAGCTGGAGCTGCAACCCTCGCTGATGAATATCCCGCAGCATTGCGCCGAATTGATTGGGCGAGAGCTGTGTAGTGTGAGCGGAAATGAGTCCAGGCTGGAGCTTTAGATAGCAGATTCTATTACATTTTCGCCCAGGTCGGCCGATATTATAATTAACGCTGCCGCAGTGTATCGTGAAGTTGGCAGAGTCCTTGCTTGTTTAAAGTTGCCGGTTGTTGTATCGGGTGACCGTGAGGGTCAAGCAACCAATGCTCGATTGCCGGCGAGCAACTGTCGCGCAGCGCGCGGTCAATGTTTAAAAGTATTTGTAGTGTGCCGTTATCCAGGGTCAGCGTTTGTCCGCTGCGGCTATTAAACGCTATCAGCCGCCACCAAACGGTGATGGGGTTGCGCTGGGTAAGATAGTCACAGTGGTGGCGGGCTTCGGTATAAAGTGGTGGCTGGCTTCGGTATAAACGGTCGTGATGCGGGATTCTAAAGAGGCACAATATGCACGTTTGGTCGATAGCAAATCAAAAGGGTGGGGTCGGTAAAACGACCTCGGTAGTTTCATTGGGTGCTCTGCTGGCCGAACAGGGTCATCGGGTGGTGCTGTTTGATCTCGACCCCCAGGGGTCCTTGACCAGTTATTTCGGTCTAAATCCGGACGAGATTGAATACAGTGCTTTCGATCTGTTTATGCAAAAGGGTAAGATCCCGGAGAATGTGAGCGAGGATATCATGGTTGAGACCTCTGTTCCGGGCATGAAAATGATCCCTGCGTCGACAGCTTTAGCCACTCTGGAGCGCAATATCAGTCAACAGGAAGGTATGGGTTTGATCGTGTCGAAGACCCTGGCCAAGTTGTGGGATGATTTTGATTATGCTCTGATCGATACGCCACCGCTGTTGGGTGTACTGTTGATCAATTCATTGGCAGCCTGTGAAAAGCTGTTGGTGCCGGTCCAAACTGAATTTTTGGCACTGAAAGGGCTGGAGCGTATGGTTCACACTATTCAGATGGTGACCCGTTCACAGCGTCGTGAGCTGGACTATATGGTCATTCCGACTATGTTCGATCGGCGCACGCAAGCCTCGATTAAAAGCCTGAAAATGCTCAGAGAGCAGCATGAAGGGCATATTTGGGATTTGGCGATCCCGGTTGATACAAAATTGCGCGATGCCAGTCGCGAAGGTCAGGCCATTAGTCAGTTGGATGGAGAATCCCGCGGTGCTAGGGCCTATAAGAGTCTACTGAAAACGCTACTGAGTACCTAGCCATGGCGATTAAGCACCTGAGTCCAATGGGCGTCATCGATCAGTATCTCGATGCGCTCCTGTTTGAGCTACCCAGCCCAGCCTTTGGCAGTGTTAAGGAATTGAGCCTGGCTCAGGTGCAACCTGGGTTTGAGATGATCTGTCTGTGGCACACCCCGGCCAATGATGTCCAAGCGCTGTGTATGGAGTTGACTCTATTATCCCATATGCAAAAATTATCCGAGTCCCGGCTCAAGGATCTTTTACGGGTCAATGTGCGCAGTCATCATCAACGTCGCCAGCAGTATGGATGATAAGAAGATAAACCAGACTCGCACCAAGGCGGCCCCGGTCAGCGCTAAGCTGGCGGTGATGTCCTATTTGGACGATATGCTGCACGAAGCGACGTCTTTTGATTTGCAGGTCGATGAAGCACCCTTTTCGGAGCACTCAAACACTACTGAGCAACTAAGTTCTAAAGTCTTGGTACAGGTTGAACCTGAGCCCGAACCCGAACCTGAGCCCGAACCCGAACCTGAGCCCGAACCTGAGCCCGAACCCGAACCTGAGCCCGAACCTGAGCCCGAACCCGAACCCGAACCTGAGCCCGAACCTGAGCCCGAACCTGAGCCCGAACCTGAGCCCGAACCTGAGCCCGAACCCGAACCTGAGCCCGAACCTGAGCCCGAGCCCGAGCCTGAGCCCGTACCCGAAACCGACCCTAGTAGCGTGTCGGTAACCGGCCCTATCGCCTCGGCTCGTCGGCTGGTGCTACCCCCTGCCTGGCAAAATAACGGCCGACCGGCATGGGCTCAAGAGCGTTTCGACTGTCTGGTGTTTGTCGTTAATGGCCTGAAGTTGGCGGTGCCACTGTTGTTGCTGGGTAATATTCATACCCTAGATCAGGAGTTGACCCCGCTGTTCGACCAACCTAGCTGGTTTTTGGGTCTATTGCCGGTACCCAATGGGCGTAATATTCGAGTGGTTGATACCGCCCAGTTGGTTATGCCTGAGCGCTACAATCCGGAAACAACCGCTGCGCTGAAATTCGCCGTAGGGATGCATAGCTCCGATTGGGCTTTTGCTGCGCACGCCATCGAAGGTTCCATTTCCCTCACCATTGACGCCGTCAAATGGCGTTCTCAGCGAACCTCTCGACCCTGGTTGGCCGGTACTGTTATTTCTGAGATGTGTGCGTTGGTCGATTTGGACGCCTTTGAGCAGGTTTTGTCCGGTTAAATCAATCGCTTAAGTTTATTGACAGCAGGCCGATATATTGTGAACTATAGTAAAAAGACCCATTGGTGGAGGAAGTACCATGACCGCACAGAGTGCTAAAGCTGGCGAGGACCCGATTCTGCAATGGGTGACCTTTCGCTTGGAAAATGAAACCTACGGCATTAATGTGATGCAGGTGCGTGAAGTCCTACGCTACAGCGAGATCGCGCCCGTACCCGGCGCGCCAGCCTATGTTATAGGCATTATCAATCTGCGCGGCAATGTAGTGACTGTCGTGGATACCCGGGAGCGTTTCGGGCTATCCTCAGCTGAAATCAGCGACAATACCCGTATAGTTATCCTGGAAACCGAGAAGCAGGTCGTCGGCATATTGGTTGATGCGGTGGCCGAGGTGGTGTATTTGCGCGAGTCGGAAATCGAACCGGCGCCCAATGTCGGCAACCCCGATAATGCACGCTACATACAGGGAGTAAGCCACAAGAACAGTGAATTGTTGATTCTGATAGCGATTAAAAACCTGTTGACCGACTATGAATGGGCGGAATTGTCCGATTTCTAGATTTTGGCCCGAATCCTGCTTAAGAGTCTCATTGATGTCAATAAATTGGAGCAATGAGACTTATGTTGGAATTCGGCGGGATAGCGTTTACAGTGTTGGAGCAATTCTTGGTCGTCGGCATGGGCCTATTAGGCGTCTTGGTGTTGGTCATCTCTCGCCGTATGGCTCGTCTCGAAGCACGCTCTCTACTTAGTCAGGCTCATCTTCTGCGCGAGCTCAAGATGGTCAACCAGGGAGCCATCGGTATGGGTCGACGTTTGGCCGGTATCGAAGCAAATGTCAAAAAGTCTTCGAAAATCGCCAGCT
>Ga0307492_10000403_pt1 | contig 18377 bp, 15 predicted proteins | sample SI3LmetaG_FD_202365 | JGI IMG/M metagenome (GOLD analysis project Ga0307492, IMG submission 202365) | Sea-ice brine microbial communities from Beaufort Sea near Barrow, Alaska, United States - SI3L | ecosystem: Environmental > Aquatic > Marine > Coastal | place: USA: Alaska | collected 2017-05-06 | reverse complement strand
ATACGCCTGGATTATTGCTCAGTGTGGACTTGCCCAACGCACCTGAAAAGTTATTGAAGTTGTATATGGGTGATGGTTTGGAAGAATATAAAAATGGGGAAGTGAAGTAAAAATAAAAAGTGCAGTAAAAATAAAAAGTGCAGTAGATAGAAATTAGTGAATAGATGCTAGTTAAAAGCAAAAGACTAAGGCTTATCACTACAGAGGGCCACAGAGAAAAGAAAGTTGCTGCTTGGCTGAAAGGATAGATATCTATTATTGCTGGCTAATAGACTCTAATTAAATCTGATTGACGGCAATGAGCGAATTGCAGACGGTGGGAGAATTAGCTTCTCTAACCGTTTAAATACCAAGTACGCGTTGAAAGCTGATATCTAACGGCGAAAATCGAGCACCGCCTCAGATAAATCTGTTTGAACAAAAGCCGTTCATCATCATAAACAAAAGCAATATTCAAAACTGGTTTGCATAACAGCGGAAGGCGCTTGTCTTGAATTCTGAATTACGTGGCAACAGTTGATTAATAAGCGAAAAATAACCGACTTTCACTCCCTTAAGAATATAAAATAGATGTCAATATGAGGCATCATGCATTTTCATTTTATGAAAAATGACGTTTTATTTTCCCTATACCCTCAAATCTATGTGTACTTCAATTGTTATTGTCATAGGATACGTAAATGACTCCGTCACTATTTTTACTCATATTTACAATGAAATTCCTTTTAAGTGTTGTTAACAACCCATCAATATCATTAATGTCATAATAACCACCTATACTTACTTCTTTAGCTTTCTCATCTAGAAAAACGAAATCATAGTGTGTATATCTGCTTACAATCGCTAGAACATCAATCAGTGATTCCCCTTCAAAATATAACTTTCCATGTTGCCATAATAATTTCTTATCTATTACCTTCTTGTCCATAATATCGACTGGCCCAATACTATTTTCTATAACAGTTGAATGACCTTGTGTTAAGTTGATTTTGGATACATTTGTATTTTTGCTTAAGCTATTAATAAGTACTCCTTTGTTTTTCAATTGCCCAACTAAAACTTCGACAATTCCTTCAGTTACTATCACCTCTAAGGTGTTTTCTTGAAAGAATAAATTGAATGCTGTTCCTACTGCTTTTACACGCTTGTCACCAGCCATAACAATAAATGGGCGATTTGCGTCACTGACAACGTCAAAGTAAACCTCGCCTTTAATGAGGGAAACTATTCTAGTCGAAGAGTTATTATCAAACAGAATTTTAATCTTACTATTAGTGTTTATCTTGGCTATCGTGCCGTCAGGAAGGGTAATAATTTCACGCTCTCCGACATCTGTCATATAAACTAAGGCGTTATCGTTATCAAATTCCGTCATAGAATTAAAAGCAAAGTAAGCAAATGTCATTGCGGCCAACAACACTATACTAACAACACTAAAATCAGGAAATTTTGGAAGCCAATTATCAATTAAACCTATACTTTTTCTCGGGTTACTCCTGTCATCCAAGGGCAATAAAGTTGAAAGTTGGGATAGGTCAGATAGCTCATCCCAAGTATCGGAAAGCTTTAATAAGGTTTCTGCTCTAGAAGGGGATTCACTGAGCCAGTATTGCAATCGTTCCTTATCTTTATCGGTTAAATTTCCACTAACTAACTTTGCTAACCACTCAGACGCCTGAGTAAGCTCCAAATCATTATCGTATGATTTTGAAACATTGTTATCTTTATTTGTCATGATTGAAACGTCCTTTTCTTTCATTTTATTACCCGTTTTTCTTTAGACGCTAAATATTGAGAGCATTTTTTAACCCCTTTAGCTACATGCTTTTCAATGGTCTTTTCTGAAATATTCAATTTCTTTCTTACCTCTGAATAAGTAAATCCATAAATTTTTATAAGAACAAAAACTTTTCTGCATTGCGGAGGTAGATCTCTTACTGCTAGAGATAATTGTAAAAAACGTTCCTGGGAATGTACTGTTTCTTCAACGATATTATCATTACTAATTAAATTGACAGTTGACTCATCATTTTCCTCCATAGATGAGGTGAATTTTATCCTCGAAAGTTTAATTTGATTTAAGGCTAAATTTCGTGCAGTTTGAGTTAAAAATGCCTCTGGAGATCTTATATGTTCGGTTTTAGAAGCGGAGAACGTTCGAATATATGCGTCTTGAAGAATATCCTCGACTTCGGAAGTACTTCTAGTAATTCGCCCCACAAGACTGAAAAGTCGGCTTTTCATATTTGTGTACGCTATTGTTATTTCGTCCTGCGACATTTTTCCTCAACTTTATGCATTGTCTAAGCTACGGGTAACTACAAAATACAAACTATTATAATGGTTCGTAGTCTTTACTCTTTGACAAAAAAGATACTTATTATTATTTTAATCAACCTTGCAGCCCTTGTATTATAAGGTGTTGAGCAATATTTGTCTAAATTAAAAAAGAGTGGGGGATTTTCTGCCTTAAACTGTCATATTATTAATAACTGCATGCGTAAACTTCGTTGTTAAGTTTTCTGTTGAAGAATTCATAACATGTAAACACTGAATCGGTGGACCTTAAAAAGGCCGAAAACATAAATTGGAAGCAACTTTAGGTAATGTTGTTAAAGATATTTTCACAACATTAAAGCTTCAATGTACGTTTACATATTTCCACGGGAGCGTCTTATCCATTACAACACCTCAATGAGGACAATAGGTGTTTAAAAAAGATGCCCATTTTAAAAATGTAGTGGCATCGTTAATTTGTCCACCTAATAAGAGATGTTATGATTGATTTCATAACATCATTAGATGCAAAGATGACAAAAAGAAAACGACCAAATTTAGTCCAGAATTTAGATTAGTAACAGCTCCGTTAGTCGTTGACCAAGGTTATACCCAACGAGGCGCGGCGCGGCGAAGGCCATGGGAGTGGGTTATTCCACCCTTAGCAAATGGGTTAAACAGTTACGGGAAGAGCGTGCAGGTAAGTCACCTGCGGCTATGCCCATGACGCCAGAGCAGTTAGAAATTCGTGAGCTTAAAAAGCGGATTGTGTGAGGTGTTTGATGTCCACCGCAGCTCGTATAAGTACTGGCTTGTAAGGGATGACAGTATTTGTCCTAAACAAGTTAAATTGGTGAGTGAAGTCAGGCAGATACACCATGAAAGTAACGGTTCGGCTGGTGCGCTAACAGTTAACGCAAAGCATGAGTCGTTGGGGGAACGAACTGCTGGGACAATAGCCCAATGGAGCGCTTTTTTAGTTAAAACGCAATGGATACCAACCACAGGATATCGGGGTTTTACCGAAGCCAAACAACAAATAGCGGATTACATTATTGGCTATTACAGCCAGACTAGGCCACATCACTATAATTGTGGTTTAAGTCCAAACGAGTCAGAAAGAAGATACTGGCTTTACTATAAAACCGTGGCCAATAATACTATGCCACTACAAAAAAATATGTCCGATGGGAGTAGACCAGTTCGCTATGGGTAACGATAAACATTATTTATTACTCTTAGCCTGTTTATGTAGCGGAATGTTTTTTCTTTGTTCGCAAGCCAGGAGTGAAGAACAGCAAGTATTCTATTTTGACATTCCAGCTCAAGCTGCTGACGCTTCATTAACTGATTTTGCTAAAATAACCAACACTAATATTCTCTATCTTTACAAAGAAATAAAACATTACCAAACGAAAAGGCTCTTTGGTTACTATACAGCGATCAACGCTATTGGCTATCTACTCGAAGGAACTTCTTTGATTGTTGAAATTGATGCTCAAGGGACTTTTAAAATAATCAATAACATGGATTTAAAGCAAGAGAAAAAATCAAGATTTAAACTGTTTTTGGAATCTCTATTTAATTCAATGACAAAAAACGAGAGCACAATAGTTGATGATTTAGCAGATGGTGATATTGAGATAGTGACGGTAACCTCACAAAAAAGACAAGAAGCTTTGAGACGAGTGCCGCTAGCCATTTCAGTATTAAGTGACAAACAAATGGAGAATAGCCATATAAGGAATATTGAAAATCTAAAATTACTCATTCCTTCGTTAAATTTTAGCAAAGGTAATACTACACGTAATTCCTCAATTTTTTTAAGAGGCCTAGGGACTCGATCTTTCAGTATCGCGGCTGAACCGAGTGTATCAGCTATTGTTGATGGTGTAGTGTTAGCACGATCAGGCCAGATTTTCTCAGATCTATATGACGTACAACGCCTAGAGGTACTACGCGGTCCACAAGGCACATTATTTGGCAAGAATGCTTCTGCTGGTGCCGTCAATATAATTACAAAAAGTCCAACAAATAAATTTGAAGGTAGTTTTGACTATTCTATTTTCCAGGGTGACGAGTCGCGTTTTAAAGGAAGTCTTTCTGGGCCTATTAATGGCCATGTCAATGTTCGTGTATCGACATATGCAGGGTCGTTTCACGGATCTCACAAGAATCAATTTACCGATACTAAAACCAATGGTTACCGTAGAAAGGGAGCCCATTTTTTATTAGATTACTATCCTAATGATAAGGTAGATGTACGAGTCGCATTGGACTATTTCGATGCAGCCGACAACTGTTGCATTGAGTTGACCGCCCCCCCTTCTGTAGCTGTCAGGTCTATTCAAACTGTTAATCATGATAAGGAAACAATATCACTGGACAGAGGATTAGGGGGGTCCTTCACTGCAAACTGGGATGTAGATGTTGGGACTATCACTGCTATTACTGCTTATAGAACATGGGACAATACGGAGGATAGTGATCGTGATTTCATGTCGAGTGTTAGTAAGGTATTTAGATCAAATCAACCTAACGAATTTCAGTTGCATGAATTTGGTCAACAGTCATTTAAGCAATTATCACAAGAAATCCGACTGACATCCTCCAGTGACCAAATGTTGGAATACACCCTTGGCCTGTTTTACTTTAACGTAGGATCCGACCGTTTTTTCCAACGAAATGACAAATTATGTATTGCAACAACTCTGCAAAATGATGTTTGTGAAGGTGAAAAATCAACGTTCATCAACCCTATTGCCACTGCAAATATGACATCTGATTTTGAGAACATTGCGGCATTTGGACAGGCAAAATATAATTTCATTGAAGACTGGCACATGATTTTTGGCTTACGATGGACTCAGGATGAAGTCGGCTATACACATTCACGTATTGGTAATGAAAGTCATAAAAATTTAATTCAAATGAAAAATGACCCTAATAACCCAGTTGATTTTGGCGCTCCTGGCATCCGTGATACGGATTTTAGTAACGAAGATAGCCAGTCAAAGAACGATGTGTCTTATAAATTTGGCATTCAATATGATTTTTCCCCCAAAGCCATGGTTTATGCCACTTATAGCACAGGCTTTAAAGGACCTGCTTACGATGTTAGCTTTAGTATGAATCAGGAAAGGAGTTCTCCTGTGGGTGCTGAAAAATCAAAATCGATAGAAATTGGTTTAAAGGGCGAGTCAAAAAATGGCAAACACTATATTGGATTAGCAGGGTTCTATTTAGAGTTAGATGGGTTTCAAATGAACAGTACGCAAAACCTAAATGGAAGTATATCTTCAAGCCTGAGAAATATAGGGGTTGCGAATAATAGCGGTTTCGAACTAGACATAGCATCGCATTTAACTGATAACCTGAAGTTAATTGGCGGCCTATCTTTTCTCAAAGATGCGAGAATTAAAGAAATATATTGCCCCGGAGTACTAAGCCAAGATCCAGCATGTCACTCTCGCAATAATGAACGTTTAATGTTGTCTCCAAAAATAAAAGCATCATCCAATATTGAATACTTTGTGCCACTATCTAACGATATTTTTGATCTTTCTGTTGATATCCAATATGCCTATTCAGGGGAAATGTTCTCTGATGACTTGGAAGATCCTAGTGAACTTATCAAATCCCATAGTATATGGAACGCGAGTGTTGATTTACACAGTAAAAATAAACTTCAAAAATTGAGTTTTATCATAAAAAACATCGCGGACAAAAGCTATCCTTCCCAAGTTATCTGCTGTGCAACAGGCGCTCAAGGCGACTTATTACGCTATCAGATCCCACGGGATCATGAGCGTTATATTGGACTAAATTACAGGGTCTTATTTAATTAAGTTGTAGTAAATTTCATCATTTACCCACTACCCCCCCAAATCGCCATGGATGGCGTGAATGCCGTTTATGCAGAAGCGATTAGTGGCTTTGCCTAAATCGCTTCAGACTCCCGCTAAAAAATGTATTTTGGAGTGACCCGGGATAAATATCGATTATTTTTAACCAGCCCATCCAGATCCAAACATTACAATTTTTATACTTAATTCGCCATCACCAATAGGGGGATTATTCCTGTGATCTGTCATTGTTTTTTTCAAAAATATTTTGTTGTTGAAATGCATAATTTGAATTCAGCTCGATTGTATTCGTTTAGAAAATAACGTCTCGGCAATACGGTAACTAATTAAATGAAGGAGGAGAATAAAATGATAAACGATTATTTGCCTGGAGAATCTGATGTGCGTCCTTGGGGGAAATGGGAAGTTTTATATTGCGGGGATGGCTATATCATCAAGAAGATAGAAGTAAAGCCCGGTGAAAATTTATCCATTCAATATCATAAACATAGGAACGAAGTGTGGACGATAGTATCTGGCCAAGCTAGGGCAAAAATCGATAAAAAGGAACTGCAACTGCGCAAAGGAGAAACCGTATATATACCGTTGGGAATTAATCATTCGATTGAAAATATTACTGAAGAAAGCCTAATTTTTATTGAAATACAAATGGGATCTATTCTTCAAGAAAACGACATCGTCCGGCTAAGTGATAAGTACGGACGAACCTAAAAGCACAATATATCGCAGCAATACTAAACCTTGTTTTCTGTGGAACATAGAACATTGCCAAAGCAAATATTAGTGGGGGTTTTTTTTAATTGAGCGGTCGTTAATGGTGATAGTCATTATGTAAACGCTATGTAAACACTATGTAAAGCATCCAAATTTAAAAAAGCACATAACCTAGGATAACTATGATGAACCACTTTAGAATTAAGTATTTAGCTCTGTGTCTACTGGCTACAGGGATTAGCTCTACGGCAATGGCTCAAACCACAGAGGCCAGCGCATCTGAAGAACAAAACCAAAATGAAGCCGCTATTGAAATGATATCTGTTACCGCTCAAAGACGTGAAGAACAGGTAAATGACGTACCTGTTGCACTTACTGTTTTGAGTAGCGAACAACTCGAAAATAGCTTTAGTAACAAGGTCGACGATCTGGGCATCATGATCCCGTCTCTTTCCATTAGGAAGGGAGGTACCACACGAAATTCATCAATATTCTTCCGTGGTATAGGTACCACTACATTTAGTGTTGCGGCAGAACCAAGCACTTCCACCGTTGTAGATGGTGTTGTTCTCGCACGCTCAGGACAAGCTTTTAATAGTCTTTACGATATTGAACGAGTTGAAGCCTTAAGAGGGCCACAAGGAACACTATTTGGGAAAAACTCGTCTGGCGGTGTGTTAAACATTATCACCAAAGGGCCTACAACAGAATGGCAAAATAATCTCAGCATTTCTGCATTTGAAGGGGACGAACGAAGGGTTAAAGCGAGTGTGTCAGGTCCTATCACAGATACCTTATCGACTCGTATTACTGTGATCCATGATGACTTTGATGGGATTGATAGAAATCTTTTTGATGGTGGTGAAGTTAACGGTTATAAACGCGAAGGCTTACGCGCCATGTTTGATTATTCACCATCTAGTGATTTTAACCTGCGCACAATAATTGAATTCTCTGATGCTCAGGATAATTGTTGTGGTGCTGTTCAGGTTCCAGAAGATGGTGATAGTGGTCGTCCTGATATCCAAGCATGGGTTGATGCTGGAAGAACAACAGATCGTGATCTTGTTAGTTTTACAAAAGATAAGACGGAAGCTATTTCATTTACCGCAGATTGGCTTTTTGATGATTACTCTTTAACATCGATTTCGGCTTATCGAAAATGGAATAATGTTGAAATAGATGATGCAGATTATAACTCAGGAGTAACGTCTGTTTGGGTTAATAAAAGCAACGAAGATACGGGTGCAGTAAAAAATTCCGGTATCGGCTCCTGGCAAAAACACGTTAGGGGTGATCAAGATACCATTCAACTTTCTCAAGAATTCCGATTGGCAAGTGAGCTTAGCGGTCCGTTTAATTACCAAGTAGGGTTATTCTTATGGAAAGTTGATACTGACCGAACATTTATACGCTCTAGCCATTTGTTGTGTGATCAAAACATTGCAGGTGATGTTTGTGATACTAATGGTTTAGGCGATCTAGCTTCGTTTGACCCTGAAGCAACTGCGGTGATGGACATAGGATTTAAGAGTGTAGCCTTATTTGGTCAAGGCACTTATGAGTTTAGTGATGAATTACGCTTGATAGCAGGTTTACGTTGGACAAGAGATGAACTTGAATACACTCATGACCGCGTTAATCCTTCTGGGGTCGGCGCACCGGGCATACGTGCTGAAGATCATCATAGTGCAGACAGCCAATCGACAAGTGAACCATCAGGTCGTTTAGGATTACAATTCGATATGACACATGACTGGATGGTTTATGGCACCTATGCCAGAGGCTACAAAGGACCAGCTTACAATGTCACATTCAGTATGAATCCCGCCCGCGAACCCGCAGTTGGTCCAGAAACAGCTGATTCTTTTGAGCTTGGCCTTAAAGGAACGCTTTTTGATGATCAATTGTTTCTTAGTGTTGCCGCTTACCATGCTGAATATGAGGGATTCCAAGCAAGTAACTTTATTTTAGTTAACGGCTCAGCATCTTCAAATTTAACAAATGCAGGCGATGTCACCACTAAAGGTTTCGAGATTGATTTTGTAGCCAACATCACAAAAAATCTACGTTTAGTTGGCGGTGGTGCATTTGGTAATGCCGAATTCTCGAAATTTGAATGTATTGCTCAAGCAACAGGATGTGTATCACGCGAAGGTGAGTCAGTTTCTTTTGCGCCAGATAACAAAGCTTCCTTTTCGTTAGATTATCAAATGGAAATTAACGATGTTCTCGACGCGCATTGGAATACACAAGTTGCCTACCAATCTGAACAATGGGCCAATTTGGGCGAAAAGGACGCTAACTATTTAGAGTCTCGAAGTATCGTCAATGCCAGTGTTGGTATATCAAACAAAGATGATAGTGCACGATTGACACTTGTAATTAAAAACTTAACCGATAAAGCCTATGCTACTGAAGCACGTAGTGATGCAGGGGCACTCGTTGCCCTGGTACCAAGAGATGCTGAAAGGTATTTCGGAGTTAATTACCGCGTTTCGTTTTAATTCAATAATTGTTGCTGATCCGCAACTTGGCGGATCAGCGCATTTTACTGCCTAAATATTCTTCAATTTTATATTCAAATAAACTTCATAATTTTCAGAAATACATAGCGATGGCAATATTTTACTTTTTTAAAGAGACTAAAACATGATAGGACCGTTTAAAGCATTACCAAATAAACCTGTATTGCAAGACAAGGCGAAAGTGGATGAATTATATCGTTACTGGCGAATTCACATTATGGCCACAATGTATATTGGTTATGCAATGTTTTACTTTACCCGAAAAAGCTTTAACTACGCAATGCCGGACATGATTGTGGATCTTGGTCTTGAAAAAAGTGACATTGGGATTATTGGAACTTTATTTTATATTACCTACGGCTTGTCGAAATTTCTTTCTGGAATGGTAAGCGATCACTCAAATCCTCGATATTTCATGGGCGTTGGACTTATTGTGACAGGGGTAATTAATATTATCTTTGGCATGTCAAGTTCAGTACTTGCGTTTATTAGTTTGTGGATGATAAATGCTTTTTTTCAAGGTTGGGGATGGCCACCTTGTTCCAAATTACTGACAACATGGTACTCCCATTCAGAAAGAGGTGTTTGGTGGTCAATATGGAATACGTCACATAATTTGGGGGGGGCCTTTATCCCAATACTTACTGGTTACGTGACTCTATATTATGGTTGGCGCATGGGGATGATTACCCCCGGGATTATTGGTATTTGTTTTGGTTTGTTTTTATGTTGGCGGTTAAGAGATAAGCCACAAACTATGGGATTACCTACTGTCGGTCAATGGCGTAATGATAGTCACGAAATCGCTCACGAAAAGGTAGATACTGATCTTACTAAAATTGAAATTATTAAAAAGCATGTCTTAACAAATAAATTTATATGGCTTTTAGCTTCTAGTTATATTCTTGTTTATATTGTGCGCACGGGAGTTAACGACTGGGGGAATTTGTATCTTTCCGAAGAGAAGGGTTATAACTTAATAAAAGCCAATTCGGCACTAACCGCTTTTGAAATAGGGGGGTTTATAGGTTCCCTGACAGCGGGTTGGGGGTCAGATAAATTCTTTAAAGGCAACAGAGGCCCGATGAATGTCATATTTACACTCGGAATACTGATTTCTGTGCTTGCTGTATGGTTAATTCCTAGTTCAACTTATTTAGTTCAAGTTACTTGTTTTTTCGCTATAGGTTTTTTTGTTTTCGGCCCTCAAATGCTAATTGGCCTGTCGGCCGCAGAATATTCACACAAAAACAGCGCTGGCGCTGCCACTGGATTCGTCGGCTTATTCGCATATGCCGGGGCTGCTCTATCCGGATACCCTTTGGCCTTAGTGATCGAACAGTGGGGCTGGTATGGCTTCTTCGTTATCATATCGGTGGCATCAGCAATGGCAGGGTTGCTTTTATTACCATTTTGGAAAGATAGACTTCCAACGAATGGAAGCACAGAATAACAAAATTATTTCCCGTAACATCACCCTCTGGATACACCAGGGCATTTGTAGCGGGTAGTCAGTTTGGCCAAGGTTTAATAGTAAAGCCTGTCACTTTATTTGATTTTAAATACAAAATGGCGGGGCTTTGCTCATTTTTTCTATTGAGGAGAACTGAAATGCCAACGACGGCTCATGGCACAAACTTCCCAGTCAGGTTTAACACTCGACTGTCCGGTATTAGGCTCGAAGCTGCCAGTCAACTCTGTCCTTATCAACTTCTGCAATCGGCACATTATAACCAGACATAACTAGCCCCTGAACCCAACAACAATACACTTTTTTACCTGCTTTTCCTCTGTGCTCTGTGCGTCCTCTGTGGTTCAAATTCTTTTGCTTTTAACTTCTCCCGTGAATCTGACTTTCCCATAGGGCGGATTAGCTTTGTTCAGTTTTACTCTCCTACACTTTGTTACAAACGCTGCATCTTGATACGCATTTTGTGTTTGGTTAAAAATATACTGCATGGGTATTCAATTAACTAGGAAGTAAACATGCAGTCTTCACACATAAAAAAACTATCATTTGTTGCTATATTGTCAGTCGCGTTTTCATCATTGACTCACTCTGCAGATATTGCTCGCGAATTACGCAGCAATGCAGATAAAAATAGCGTTCCTGAAAATTTCTTCGAAATAGGCATAAATGCAGGAGTGGGTATTGGCTCTTCTTTGACTGATGAGGATGGCAAAGGAACTGGCATTGGCATTAACGTGAGTGGCAGTTACAACTGGAATGATTTTTTCATCGATGTAGGGATGGAAACATCCGAACCATTGGTCATAGGATATAACGCTTACAAACGTGAAAATTGGTCTTTTGACTTAATGTTAGGCGCCACAGGTGGTGGCATATCTAAAGACACCGACGATCGATTTATCGGTATCACAAAAAGACAAAGCAGCACTATGTTAGGCGGACGCTTAACGGGGTATTTTGGACAAAACATTTTGCAAGTGTCAATTAAGCATGATGCCAGGGGCAGAAGCAAAGGTACCGTTGCATCGGCCTTGTTAGGGCGCAATTGGCAAGTTAATGACTGGAATTTTCATGGCCTAGCAGGGCTAACTTTGGCGGATGCAAAATTTAACGATTATTACTTAGGTGTATCAGGCGCAGAAGCAGCCATAACTGACTTTGAAGCATACGATGGCAAAGCTTCAGTCAGCTTTAATTCATCAGTAGGAGTCACTTACCCTATTTCAGAAAGTTGGGAGTTTCGGGCAACCGCTCATGCAGGCTCAAACTTTGGATATAACGACAGCCCTTTATTTAGCAAAAAGAGAGACTTTTATACGGGTATTAGTTCCAGTATTACCTACGAATTTTAAGAATATAAGCAAAATATGACGCTTGTTCATCTTTATCACTTAAGACTTTGCTGAACAATACCTCGAATAACTTGTGGCTGCTTGGAAAACAAACAGCCACTTAAACATAAAGGAATATCCCCATGAAACCCTCACCATTTTCGAAATTAGCCTTTATCTGCTGCATCACAATGAGTGTGTGCCTAAGTGCTTGTAACAATGATAAAGAACAAGCCGATATTCCAATTAGCAAATAACCAAATTAGCCCCCAGGCCACTGAAGCTGAATTAGTTGAAATATTGACTGAAATGGTTGCCCCCCTAAGAGACTTCCACGTGCAGATCGGCAACGAAGATTTAGATATCTCCTTTTCGGTGCAAAGAAAGGCCTCATTATACGCTATAGCGCTACTAGACTTTATCTCTAGCCAGCAAGTTGAATTACCCTTTGGGCAAGTACAAGAAGAGGCCTTTGAAATTTACTTTGAAAATGCAGAACAACAGTCTATTGACGCCATTTTGAGCCATGTTGTGATGGACTCAGAAATTGACATGAATGATAACGAAACAATGTTTTGGGCAACATTTGAAAATAATATTGGTTATCTCAATGTGACCACCATGGACATAAATGAATTCGGTGATAACGATAATAATGTCGCACAAAATAAAGTGATATTGGCCGAGACCTTGGATCAAGTTATGCAATACTTTGCCGATGCAGATGGTGTTATTATTGATGTGCGAAATAATGATGGCGGAGATGATTTTGCCAGTAGGATGATCACCAGCCGCTTCATAGATCAATCTTTACACGTGTATAGTAAACAGGCGAGATTGAATGACAGTCGCACCCCTTTGCAACAAGTTAGCATTGAGCCACAAGGCAGTATTCAGTTTCTCGGCCCTGTGGCGGTGATGACCAGTGCTGTTGATAATGCCAAGTGGGCTAGGCCCTCAAAACGGCATTTAAAGGTTAGATCTAATGCAGGTTAAGCAGCTGCCGCTTGCTTTGAATGATAAATTGCTACATTTTGTTACAAAAGCTGCATCTTGATACGTATTTTATATTGAGTTAAAAATATACTGTATGGGTGTGCATAATTATGGAAGTAAACATGTGGTATTCCCCCATAAAAAAACTATCACTGATGGCGATATTATTAGTCGCATTTTCATCATTTGCTTATGCAGCGGATATCGCCCGCACATTACGAACCAATACTCAGGATAATAATGATCCAGATAATTTTATAGAGATAGGTTTGGGTGCAGGCGTATACGTTGGTTCGTCATTAACAGATTCAGATGGGATATTTGCTAGCCCAATCATTAACCTCAGTGCCAGTTACAACTGGAATGGATTTTTTATCGATGTATTGGCTGAAACAGCCGAACCTATAGTCATAGGGTATAACGCTTACAACAGTGATAACTGGTCTTTTGACTTAGTGTTAGGCACAACTGATGGTGGCGTATCTGAAGACACCGACGATCGTTTTATCGGTATCATAAAAAGACAAAGCAGCACTATGCTGGGCGGACGAATAACGGGCTATTTTGGAAAAAACATTCTGCAAATGTCTCTCAAATATGATGCAAGAGGTCGCAGCAAGGGTACCGTAGCGTCTGCCCTGTTGGGACGCAATTGGCAATACAGAAATTGGAACTTCCACGGCTTAGTTGGCCTGTATTTAGCCGATGCAAAATTTAATAATTATTATTATGGCGTGACAGAAGAAGAATCGGCAGTAACAGGGATACAAACCTTCGATGGTGAAGCTGCTATCACCTTTAACTCATCTATGGGTGTCACTTACCCCATAAGTGAAAACTGGATATATCGTGCCACTGTAGGTTTTGGTTCAAATTTTGGCCAAAATGATAGCTCTTTATTTGAGAAAAAAAGAAATTTTCATATCGGTATTCATTCCAGCATTAGTTACGTTTTTTAAGTGAGTATCCGGACTATGATACTCACTTATCAGAAACACTTAGCGTCATTTGTTTTTGGCTTTACTGCAGCGGTCTGCCTATACACGAGCAGCACGTATGCTGAAAATAATAGTCCCAAAGAGAATGAACTTGTCGTTACCCCTCTTCGTTGTGTCGCCTTACGGCAAGGGCAAATTTGCTATCAGGAAGTCACCTTTAGATGGCATCAGCCAGAAGTGGGTAACTATTGCCTAGTGGAGTTATCTAGCTCTGACAATATAAAATGTTGGTCAAACGTAAAAACTGGCGAAGTGGACTTTGACTTTCAGTCTGATAAAAGTTTGACTTATGGCATACGGAAAACGGATGAACAGACTAATCTATCCTCGGTACATATCACAGTGTCGTGGGTGTTTAAATCGTCTAAACGCCCTAAAGCTAGTTGGAAATTATTTTGATTGAAGAGCCCTCCCCTCCTCATATTATGTTGGTCGAAGATGATATGTCGCTGGCCGAATGGTTTAGCGACTATCTCACTGAACACGGTTACCTGGTTACTTTGGTAAACCGTGGCGATGTCGCAGTTGAATTGATCGAAACCGACAATCCTGATCTGGTGGTATTAGATATCATGCTGCCAGTAAAAGACGGCTTTGATGTGTGCCGAGAAGCACGTAATTTCTACCATGGCCCAATTCTAATGATGACAGCTCGGGATCATGAAATGGATGAGGTTTTAGGGCTTGAATTGGGCGCAGATGACTACGTCACTAAACCCGTCAAACCCCGTGTTTTGTTATCTAGAATAAAAGCCTTATTACGCCGTTCAAATAACCCAAGCGACCATGCAAGCTCAAGCTCAAGCGAAAACCAGATCCAGTTAGGACAGTTTCATATAGATGCCAACTCCCGCACAGCTAAATTACGTGGTCAACAGGTAGCTATTTCATCTAACGAATTTGATGTGCTTTGGCATTTGGCCCAATCAGCAGGTCAGGTAGTCAATCGAACGGAGCTTGTGCAGCAACTCCGTGGTATTGATTACGATGGTTTTGACCGCAGTATCGATATAATAGTATCCCGACTGCGCAAGAAACTCGGCGATGATGCGAACAACCCTTTTAGAATAAAAACCATCTGGGGAAAAGGCTACTTGCTGGTAGCAGACGCATGGTTGTAGGCTCTGTTGAATTTTCATGTTTTGGTGATTAATGAAAAAACTAACACTCTCATTAGTGGTTGCAATATTGACAGCTATCATCTTTTTAGGATGGGGATTGGATACATTTTTTGATGAATACCAAGAACAAAAAAACACCGATGAATATAGTGCCTATCGACAAATCATCGCATCGCTGGCCAATACCTTAGACAAAACCAATAACCTTGAGCAATTTGTAGCTACTTGGCAAAAGCAGAACCAGCAGCAGCTGGCTCTTACTCCTTTAGCTGATTTTCCCTTACCCGCTAGTTTGCGAGATAGTTTTAATCGAGGTGAACCACTGGTTTTAGAATCAGAAGATCTCATCACAGTGAATCAGCTTTTGCCTTCACAGCAACAAGTCCTGACCCTGAGCATCCATCAACAAACCAAGCAACAAGACAACCTAGCCTTACAAGTTGCCCTAACAACGGTGTTTTATGCAGGTATTTTACTGTGTGTATTTATATGGCTTTATCCGCTGATCAAACGATTACGACTACTTAGAAGTACCGCTAAAAACTTCGGAGAAGGTGATTTTTCTGAACGTATTCACATTGCTTCTACGTCTTATATTGTGGATATTGAAAATGAATTTAATCGCATGGCAGAGAAAATAGAAACACTAGTAGAAGACAATAAATTATTAAGCAACGCTGTGTCACACGACCTTCGCACACCTTTGGCTAGGCTGCGTTTTGGTATTGAGGCCTTAAGCGAAACCAATAAACCCGAAACCAAAGAAAAATATATTCAACACTTAAGCCAAGACATCAAAGAAATGGAAAATCTAGTCAGTGTATTACTTGATTATGCTCGGCTCGACCAGAAAATGATTAACGTTGAACGTTTACCTCTAAATCTAAATACGCTGATTGAAGGCTGCGTGCGTAATATCACTTCAAGCGATTCATCTGCGGTATCAATTGATGTGAGTGGGTTGTCCAAAATTCAGATTATCATCGATGGTAATGAAAGTTATCTGTCCATGTTAATCAATAATTTACTGTCTAACGCACAACGATATGCCGTTACGCAAGTACAAATAACCACCCAACAAACAGCTAAAAACGTGTTTATCTGTGTGTCTGACGATGGTCCGGGTATCGCTGAGGAAAAGCGCGAGAATATATTTAAACCTTTTACCCGAGGTGAAAACCATTCTGAACAAGTGGGTTATGGAATGGGCCTAGCAATAGTCGCCAGAGTAGCCGCTTGGCATGGCGCACAGGTGGCTATTAGTCAATCTGACGAATTAGGTGGTGCCCAATTTACTGTGACATTTAATCGCTAGGATCTGTGCGGGACGGGTTCGATGAAATCACCGATTAGGATCTTCTGTGCACCTTAACTGCCCACAAGAAGCAGACGTTTAAGTTATTGACTTTATAAGGTAGCCTTACAAAATTTAGTCGGTTTAATAATCGGTTAAATCTACAAACCAATCAATCCAACTTCAACGCGCTGCGTACCCCTCGACTTAAGAGGCATTACTACTATTTAGGATAAAAAATGAGCAAAGGAATTTTTCAAAAAATGTTGGATGGTGAATTGCCAATGCCCAAGGCAGCAAAAACGTTAGGCGCTAGAATTCTAGAGGTTGATGCCGAATCTGGCACTATTAAAATGGAATTTGATGCGAAACTTGAATTTACTAATCCAGTGGGAAATATTCAAGGTGGCTTTTTAGCTGCAATGTTGGATGACACTATGGGACCCGCATTGACCGCTACCTTAAACGAAAATGAGTTTGCTCCTACACTTGAGCTTAAGGTTAATTTTATCGCCCCAGCCAAGGTAGGTAAAATACACGGTAAAGGGCGCGTAATCTCTAAAGGAGGCAGTGTTTGTGTGTTAGAGGGGGAGCTTTACCAAGACGGTAAACTTGTGGCTCGCTCGTCGGCCACTGCTCTAATAAGAAAAATCATAAAATGATCTTCTAACGTAAATGTTTGGTCCGCAGATTTGGAACTACTTAATCACTTAAATCACTTACAAATCGCTAGCCAATCTAGACAAGGGGTTCAAAGGGTTACTGGGGCAATGGTTATATACCTTATTCATTGCTAAACGGCGATGTTGTTATTGCTAACATCTCAGTCAATGTGATTAACTTTTTGGTGCGGGGTGAGAAAAGAACCTATATCCAAATTAGCACAGTTGTGACAGCTCAGCAAAATAGTATCAATGCTCAAAAGAAATAAACTTGGAAGGGATTCAATACGATGTAACAAAACACAATATGCCGGATAAAAAAAGTAGAAATTTTCTTCTAGATACGACCAACAAATCTTTTCATTTTTCGCAAGTTTCAGTGATGGATAACCCTTCTCTTGTGATGTTTATTATACGGCCTTTTTGACACACAATGTCTACTATATTAAAGAGCTTGATGTTATTGCAATTGCCGATTTCAAAGCGCATGTTTTACACCTCAAGGGTGTTTTTTGTGAAAACGAAGTGCTGTTAGATGACGTTATTTCGACATTGAGCAACAAAAAAATTAGCAAGGTAGTGTTGGATTTTACACCTAAAGACAAGTACCCCTATAATGAAAATATTTTAGTATCAGAAGATGTTCTTTTTATACTTGATGATAAATGGGACTTGTTTGATGATGGAAAGTTACAGTTACCAGTTTTATCATACGCATAGAACTAATCGCATAATGAGCAACAGTCATTAACGGCACATTCAAATTAATTAATGACGAAACAACTGAAGACTCTCAGTCGGCAAAGCAGGTATTTTGATTGTTCCTCTACTGAATGTTCGCCAATTATTACTTCAATCTGGAAGGGTAATCACCATGTATCGGCGATTAAGCGGTGCGCCGTGTGAACAGCTCACCGCGACCTGTCAAATTGAGATAATAATGACTTAACTTCACGCTACACTTTTTTAACAAACTCAGACTTCAACTTCATAGCGCCAATACCATCAATCTTACAATCGATATCATGATCGCCATCCACCAAACGAATATTTTTCACTTTAGTACCCACTTTCACCACAGCAGAAGACCCTTTCACTTTAAGATCTTTGATAACAGTA
>Ga0307492_10000402_pt1 | contig 18417 bp, 17 predicted proteins | sample SI3LmetaG_FD_202365 | JGI IMG/M metagenome (GOLD analysis project Ga0307492, IMG submission 202365) | Sea-ice brine microbial communities from Beaufort Sea near Barrow, Alaska, United States - SI3L | ecosystem: Environmental > Aquatic > Marine > Coastal | place: USA: Alaska | collected 2017-05-06 | reverse complement strand
GCTAATAGGTGGTTTAGCGTTTCGTCTTTATAATACGTCTAACTTAAGAGGAATTGGGCATGACATTACAAAACGAAACGCTTTTCTACAAAATGAAAGATTTATGTGAATTAATACCTGCAAGCAGGTCAACCGTAAACCGCCTCGTTAGAGATGGGGTTTTACCCACACCACATCACTTAACTAAACGTTTAGTGGTTTGGAAGAAAGCTGACATTGATAAATGGTCTGCACAATTTTCAAATTGTACATACTCATCAAACAAGCATCTAATTGACAGCAAAAAATCTCTAAAGACTTTTTAAACTATTACTCAAATGTAGACTCATTTGGTTAGATTTGTCACATTCAAATCTACTAAAGTAAACTATTAAAGCCTCTTGGGTATATGGCTTTGGGTTCAAATCTTACAGAAATCGTAAATTACAAAAAACACTCTATTCTGCATTAGCTTTTTGTTTAGGATCGTAGGGGATAACGCGAGTTAAATTTCCAACTACCGCTATATCATCATCGGTAAGAGCTTGATTGCAGTGTTTCTTCAGCGATAACGAATGAGTGTTAGGCATAATCTCACAAATCAAAATATCACCAATCTTAATATCTAATCCTTCGCAGAACTCGTCTGGGAGTTGGATTTCATTATTTTTTCCGACATTAAATTGATAGCCCATTTAAAAATCCTCAATCTGTTCACATCTAACAAACATAGCTCAATGGTATAAGATGACTTTGGAATTTTCTTGACTCCAATAAGGCAAGCTTAATGTCTACGAAATCGGGGAAAGATCTCTACAATTTATTTATTGGTAACCTGATCTCTATTTGCCCTTTTTCTTTTTTCGTATTAGCTCTATAAGCTTTATCTGCCTTTCAAATACAGCATCTAGAGGATCATAAAGCTCGAAATTTTTGGTATCTTCTACGAGTCTACTCATCTCAACATAATTTGGTGTTTTACTAAGCTCCGTCTTGAATTTTCGCATAAAATGTTCGAGCTGCTTGATAGATTCGTTAATTTCTTTTTGCAGGTGTTCAATGTGTGAAGTGGGTATCCGCCCTTTAAATTGTTTTATGACCTCGTCTATTTTGCTGGTGTTATCAGCATGTTTTCTTAATTCAGTTGATAGATATAATAAAGCTGCGTTATCGAGCAATAAAGTCGCACAATTTCTAATTTCATTGATATTTTCATGAAAAGGTATTTCATATTCACCTTTCAAAATTTCTTCGCTAACGGATTGATAATTGAGGAAAGTTAACATGCACTATCTTCCTTACAATTAACTTTTTTTATAGCCTTGGAAAAGCACTTTCTATTGTTACTCACTATTTCTACGACATTCATAAATTTATTGTGCTTCTAACTTTGCAAACCTCATTGATTGCAAAAAGTGCAATGAGCATACCCCAACATTTGAGCATCAAGAATTAGATTTTGTAAATAACCATATGATATTTATAAATTTTATACCTTAATGTCGTGCAAGCAATTGAGAAATAATGAAAAATTATTTGCTGATCACTGTTTACTTAAGAGGTTGGGTTATCGGCAAGAGCAAAAGAATTGCGAAACAAAAACAAACAATGTTTATCGTTTCGCTATACACATTGTTTAAATTAGTCTCGACTTAACTATGCAGTTTTTTAGTCAAGCTATTTATATCAGTAAAATAATCACATTCATTCCCTGACTGTGTAAATCCGAGTTTATCTGCAAACGCACGTGAATTATCATTCACACTCTCAATAGTGATATTTTCAATGCCATACGTATAGGCTATGTCAGTTAATTTTTTGAGAAAATTTGTCCCGTGTCCGACTCGCTCAATAGGGAACTCTATTCTTGCAATCACTAAGTTATTGTCTAATGAAGCTGACGAACCAACCTTGTATCTGAACATCAAATCCAAGCCATTAGCTTCAAAAAATATCCTCTGTCGATCAATCTTTCTGATGACTTTACAGTTGAATCGAGTTTCCAGATAGTCAGTAATCACGTCTGCGAAATCCGAAACTTCTTCCTCCATCGTTTCGAAATCGCTTCCCAAGGTAACTTTTGGCGGTTGATAATTTGTATTTTTAGAAAGCAGGCCTGCTAAACCAGAGCCTAGTCCTCGACTTTTTTTCAATGAATTTTCCTCGTTAAAAGTATGCAATGCCTTGTATTATCGCTAATGATATCGAGAGTGAAGAGTCAAAATATACCAACGCACCATTTGAATACTGCAAATAAAGTTGACTTGTGTGATTTATTAAAACATTATGATGGTCAATTAACAACCCATCATGATTCATATGAATGACTTTAAGTGAGAACTTGGAATTGCAGAACAAATGAAAGTTAGCCTTCGGGACATTGCTGAGATATTGCCTGGACACCCTTTTAGAGGTTCGATCCAGCAGGTGGACAGTGGTAATGTTTGTGTCGTGCAGGCAAAAGATACCAATGATGATGGTGAAATAGACAGTACAATCTTATTAACAACCGAAGTCACTGGGCGAAAAGCGCCTGCTTGGTTACAGCACCACGATATTTTGTTTGTTGCCAAGGGTTTAAAAACACGTTCAGCCATTGTTGCTAACCTTTCCGTAAACACGGTTTGCTCGCCTCAATTTTTTATTATTAGAATTAAGAAAAATTTAACGAACAATGTGATGCCAGAGTTTATTTGCTGGCAGCTGAATCAATTACCAGCTCAGAAGTATTTTAAATCATCTGCCGAGGGGACTCTGCAAGTGAGCATTCGAAGACAGATCCTCGAATCGACACCTATAACGGTGCTGGATTTAGTGCAGCAACAAAGTTTAGTGAAACTTCACAGCACTTCAGTTGCAGAAAGAAAAAAACACCAACATTTAATAGAAAATAGACGTAAACAATTAGATGCTATTGCATGTGAATTGTTAACTGAATCAATAACAATAAATAGATAAAAATTTTCAAGGGACACGAATGCCAAACACCCAGATCAATCAAGATGAAATCAACAAAGCTGTATGGAATGCCTGCGACACCTTCCGTGGTGTGATCAGCTCCGATACCTACAAAGACTTTGTGCTTACCATGCTCTTCTTAAAGTATATATCTGACGTGTATAAAGATGAACATGCAAAACTGGTAGAACAATTTGGCGATAACCCTAAGTTGATTGATGCCATGATGGCGAAACAACGTTTCGTATTACCAGACGGTGCAAGTTTTTGGAATTTATACGAACAACGCCACAAAGCGGGTAATGGTCAACGCATTGATCAGGCTCTGCATGCTATTGAAGAGGCTAACGGTACGAAACTCAAAAATGTGTTTCAGGACATTAGCTTCAATACAGATAAGCTGGGACCAGACAAACAGAAGAATGACCTGCTACGTCATCTGCTAGAAGACTTTGGCAAAGACATACTCAACCTGAGTCCGAGTCGTGTGGGTAAGCTAGATATCATCGGTAATGCCTACGAATATTTGATTAAACACTTTGCAGCAGGTAGTGGTAAAACAGCAGGTGAATTTTATACGCCACCTGAGGTTTCCGACCTGCTGGCAAACATTTTAGAGCCTGTTGAAGGCGATCAAATATGCGATCCATGTGTAGGAAGCGGCTCCCTGCTCTTGAAATGTGGCGCTATGGTGCGCAAGAATTCAGGCTCTAAGAAATACGCCTTGTTCGGACAAGAAGCCATAGGGTCAACATGGGCCCTGGCAAAAATGAACATGTTTCTTCACGGCGAAGACAACCATAGGATCGAATGGGGCGACACGATTCGTAACCCGCTTCTCAAAGAGAAGGATGGGTCGCGCCTACTTCATTATCAAGTTTTGGCTAGTAATCCACCGTTCAGTCTAGAGAAATGGGGACATGAGGATGCAGGCAATGATCCTTACGGTCGATTCCGTAGAGGCATACCACCAAAAACAAAAGGCGATTACGCCTTTATCTCCCATATGATCGAAACCCTTGCGCCCAAGTCAGGTCGAATGGGCGTAGTCGTGCCTCATGGAGTACTTTTCCGAGCATCAAGTGAAGGAAAGATCAGACAACAACTGATTGAAGAAAACTTGCTTGATACCGTGATCGGCCTTCCAGAAAAACTGTTTTTCGGCACGGGTATACCCGCAGCCATACTAATTTTCAAAAAAACCAAAACCGACAAGAAAGTACTATTTATTGATGCTAGTCGTGAGTTCAAACAAGGTAAAAACCAAAACCAGCTAACTACAGATAATATTCAGAAAGTTATTGATACTTACAAAGCTCGCGAGAGTGTTGATAAGTATGCATACTTAGCCAGTTTTGATGAAATTGAAGAGAACGACTTTAACCTCAACATCCCACGCTATGTGGATACATTTGAAGAAGAAGCCGAGATTGACTTGGTCGCAGTGCGCAGTGAACGCTTAAAACTGCAATCTGAATTAAAAACCCTTGAAGTGGAAATGGAAGGCTATTTAAAGGAGTTGGGTTATGGTGCCTAGTGATTGGATATTAAATACGGTGGATGATCTATTTAATGTCCATTTAGGGAAAATGCTAAATCAAGCTGCTAAGGCTCAAAACCCTCAATACAAGTATTTAGGAAATAGCGACGTAAGATGGGGATATTTCGACTTTTCTGCGCTTAAATCAATGCACTTCAACGAAAGAGAAAAAGTTAAATTCACGCTTCAACCTGGTGATATCTTAATGTGTGAAGGTGGGGAGGTGGGGCGATGTAGTATTTGGTATTCCACAAGGAAAGATCTTTACTATCAAAAAGCTTTACACAGACTTCGTTCCAAAGGAAACATATCTCCAGAATATTTCTATAATTTCATGTCATTTATATCGGGTACAAAGGCTCTTGATAATTTTACAACACGCACAAGCATTGCACATTTAACACGTGAGAAATTATTAAAAATCCCCATTAAAACCCCACCACTCCCAGAACAACGAAAAATCGCCATTATCCTATCAACATGGGACAAAGCTATTAACACAACCGAGCGGCTAATCGACAACAGCAAACAGCAGAAAAAAGCCTTAATGCAACAACTGCTCACAGGTAATTTACGTTTGCTAGATGATTTGAGTAAACGGTTTGAGGGAGAGTGGGAAGAAGTAACATTGACTCAAATTGCTTTTATCACAATGGGATCGTCACCTAAATCATCTGCTTATAATGAGGAAAATGTTGGGTTACCCCTACTTCAGGGCAACGCTGATATTAAATACCGCAAATCCAAACCAAGAATTTATACGAGCGAAATAACAAAAGAATGTTCAATTGGCGATATTCTTTTAAGTGTAAGAGCACCAGTTGGAACAGTAGCTACTTCCATACATCAAGCATGTATCGGGCGAGGTATTGCTGCTATTCAAGCCAAACAAATGTATTCACAAGAATTTCTGTATCAATGGTTATTATGGTTTGAGCCTAGATGGGAAGCATTTTCTCAAGGTAGTACTTTCGAAGCAGTTAATAGTAACGATATAAAATCATTACATATGACAATCCCCCATATAGAAGAACAACAAAAAATAGCCGCAGTATTAATCAACGCCGACAAAGAAATAAAACAACTCGAACAACAACTTGCTGACTTAAAACAAGAAAAGAAAGCCCTAATGCAGCAATTATTGACGGGCAAACGCAGAGTAAAATAAAAGGAGTTAAGCGAATGAATGAAGAGAACAAAAAAATTAAATTTGCAAAAGATTGTATGGTCCTGCAGCAAGGAGAAGAGAGCCTAATTGGAGATTTAGATAGCACTGAAGAGGGTTTAAAGAAAATTAGAAATAAGCTCTCAGACCTGACAAATATTAAAAATCTTCATTTCTTACTTGGCGCTGGCGCAAGTTCAGATTCAATTCCTGCGATGACCCAATTGCTTGAAGTTGTTGGCCAAAAGATTGATGAGGAACAAATTGGTGAAGCTTGGGATGCGATAAAGAACGAGTATTCACATGACGATCTGAAAGAACTTTACGCCAAAGCAAAAAACCAGAATCCCACAAATTTAGAAAATATTCTAGGTACACTTCACTCAAAAAGGGAGTACCACAAAGGAATCGGAGAGTCTGATGAACTGAATGACTATCTAATTGCACTTGTCGAATCGCAAATATATTGCTCAATTAACATAGATTTAGCCTCTGCCAACGCCAGTAAGTCTCTTGATAGTTATAAAAAACTTTACCAAAAGCTTTCACTGAGAAACAAGGACTTATCTCGAGTCAATATTTTCACTACAAATAATGACCTTTTGAGTGAAACAGCACTCGGATATCTAAATATAAATTATAACAATGGTTTTAGTAGTGGCTTATCTCGAACTTTTAATCCTGCACGGTTTTCTTATACATACTCTCGAAAAATTGATTCGAGCATGGAAAAATATGAACCACTTGAAAACATGGTTTACTTATTCAAACTACATGGCTCGATCAGCTGGATAGAGGCAGAAGATAACTCCTTTTTTAACATTAAAGAAGTAGATGTCGCGCATTCTAAAAGGCCTGTAGGTGAAAACGTTTTAATTTATCCTACCCCCTTAAAACAGAACAAAAGTCTAGGGTCTCCTTATGCTGATTTAATTAGAGAGTTTCAGAATAAGCTTCTTCTCCAGCACGGCGTTTTAATAGTAATTGGTTATAGCTTCAGTGATGAACATATAAATAACGCGATTTATTCAGCATTAGCGTCTAATTCAAGTCTGAGTGTAGTTATCTTTGGCAACTACCAAAATGAGAATTTAACAAAATTAACTGACCGTCGTATCTATCAAATTTATGGCGAACTAGAAATGGAAGAACTCGGTAGAGATGATCTTGCAGCGAAAGAAAAGATTCATTACTTTAACTATATAGTTAACAACATAGTGCCTGATTTAGATAAAAACAAAGAATCAGAGATACTTGAAGAGTTCATTAAATCCGTTAAATCGATGAGAGGTGCTAATTGAAAATAGTCAAGATCACTTCCGTAAATTTCAATCAGTTTAAAGTCAAAATCTCATCTGAAATACGCGGTAACTCAGTCAATTTAGCTGGAGTTGTTTATTATTTTGGTAATATTGGTAGTTACCTCAAAACTATCAACTCAATTGGTGAGCAACTTATATGTGAAGTGATATCAATTTTTGACAGTGATATGAAGTTGGATACAGCCGCATATGATGTCGATAGTTCACGTGAGTTGTTGCTGAAACCCATAGGCACAATTACCAGAGATAGAAGATTTACTCTTGGAGTCGGTATTTTTCCTAGCATCTACAGCGAAGTCAGCATTGTAACTTTTGAAGACATGGAGTTAATCCTTAAAACCAAAGTTGAAAAAGGGTTATCCAAATCAGTCCATCAAAGTTTTCACTTAGGAGAAAGTAAGAACCTGATCAATTATCCAATTGATATTAATATAAACTCTTTCTTCAACATCCATTCCGCAATATTGGGCAATTCTGGTAGCGGTAAATCAAACACTATCGCGCATATCATTCAAGAAATTCATAAAAAAAAGAATAACTCTGCGATTGGATCGCGAATGCTAATTTTTGATGTCAACGGTGAATACAAAAACGCATTCACTAATCATGAAAAATGCCCTTTTTTAAGCGTCAGACTGCTCAAGCCTAATATAAATAGACTCCAAGATGGTTATGAACCATTTTACTTACCTCATTTTTTGATGAATATTGATGAGTGGAGCGATTTCTTAATGGCCACTGATGCTACTCAGAGGCCATTCTGGGACAAAGTACTTCAAGAAAGCTATAAGTTTTATATGATCTCTACTCGCAAAGGAGAACAAAGGCAAAAACTAATAACCTATTTGAGATTTAAAGTTTGTAATTTGGTTCATATGCTCCTTGCTCAAGGAGATACAGATACGGCAATAGTAACAGCAGCAAAAAATGTAATTTACGGTATTTCTGAATTAATTGATCTAGACGCAAATCTAAAAGCAGCCTGTGAGGAAGAGGGAATGTATTTAGATTTGCAGGAGCTTTATAATAATTGTGCGGTAGCCTATGGCAACAATAATGATCAACTAAAAATTGCAGTAGATGCAGTTCGAGCCAAAGTGGATTACGAATCTGTTCGTGAAGTAATCGACATGAGAGCAATAAATGAAGAGTATTTTGATTACCGATTTTTAAAGCAAGCCGCCACCCTAACTCTTCTTGAAGAAGATGCTAGAGGAAATAGACAAGTACGAGAATACACATCTACTATGATGACTAGGTTAGATTTTTTTATTGATAACTTAGATTGCTCGTTTATGCGAAATAGACCTGAGGGAATAGCTAACTCTGAACAGTACCTCGACTGGCTATGGCAAACAAATTGTGCAGTTCCAACACAAACCAATATGGTAATAATTGATACAAGTGAATTGTCTAGGGATGCCCTCGAAACACTCACGTCAGTTTGCTCTAGATTAATTTTTTCGTCAAGAAAGAAGTTAACAGGAGCCGAAAGAAGAGAAAAACCTATTCATCTTGTATTGGACGAAGCTCATCGTTACATCAAGAAAGATTCTAAATACTTATTGAGAGAAAATATATTTGAGCAGATTGCTCGTGAAGGACGAAAATATGCGTTGTACTTAATGATATCATCTCAAAGACCTTCAGAACTCTCTGAAACCGTCCTGTCTCAATGCGCTAACTTCATTATTCATCGCATACAAAACGAAATAGACATGAAGTATGTCTATGCAATTCTCCCTTATTTCTCTGATGATTTTGCAAACAAAATTAAACAATCAGTTCCAGGAGAAGCTTTAGTTTTTGGGAATTGCGTTTCAATGCCACTTCATGTTCGTGTGAAGCAAGCATCTCCAGAACCAAATAGTGAAAACTGCAAAATCCACGAAGAGTGGTTTAAACCATTCCCTCCTCTTCCTCCCCCAATACCAAATTTTAGGATTGAAAATGGTTAAGTACGAAATCACAAGAACATTTCACCCTGTTGGACAAGGTGCGTTTTACTCGGAAAGACACAATGACTTTAACATTGTCTATGATTGCGGTGCCATGCCCCTATCAGGCTACACAAAAAGCGTTGTAAGGAATGCATTTTCGGCTCATGAAGATATTGACGTACTTTTCATTTCTCATTTTGACTATGACCATGTTTCTGCCATCAGCACTCTATTAAAATCAGTTAGGTCAATCAAGAGAGTGGTTTTACCTTTACTAGATGAAAGTACTACCGTTTTATTGACCAATATAAATAGGGCGTTATCTCACAATATTCTTAAGCTGATTGGAGATCCTGAGCTTTTTTTCGGGAAAAACACACAAATTATTTACGTAGCACAATCCAGTAACGAAGATAGCGAAGCAATAGACCCGATCAATTTGGATTTAAGAGAGCTACCAAAGGGTAGTAAACAAAATAGGATAATTAAGAGTGGCACCAATCTTAATATTGGTGGAAGTATGGATTGGGTTTGCGTGCCTTATAATTATCTTAATAAAGAACGAAAAGTGACGGTCATTACTGGTTTAAATAACGCTGGTTTTAACGTTCTCGCACTCCAAAGCGACGCAGCTTACACGTTACACAAGATAACGACTGCCAGCGAAAGAAGAAAACTCAGAGCTACTTACACTCAACTTGATGGCAATATTAATGAAAACTCTATGTTGCTGTACTCTGGTCCAAGAGGTAAAACCGATGATGAACTCTTCCATGTCTGTGACCCTGAATGCTCCTGCAGCATTAGCGAATACTGCAAATATTGCTATTTAGTTTATAAGGTTGGTTGCATCTTTACAGGAGATAGTGATTTTAACAAAATTGAGCTAAGTGATATCTACTCTGAATTCATGGATTTCGTAGGTATAATACAGATACCACATCATGGTTCAAAAAATAGCTTTTCAATTGATATGCTGCGCGACTTTAAATGGTCAGTTTTTTGCCCCGTTTCTTATGGAACAAAAAATCGCTACGGTCACCCTGCAGCAGAAGTAATTAATCAACTATCCCGCTTGGGTCACAAAGCTATATTAGTAAATGAGCAACCAGACTCAAATTTCAAACAAACTATAAAAGTTTTAAGCAAAGGATATCTAATGGTACAGCAAGCTATAAGGTCATTTTGATATGACTACGACAGCGATATCCTTCCATTTGGAGATATTACTCTAGTATTCCAACGCTTATTTCATCATTTAAAGGCCTATTGTCAGATGACCAACGGAGAACAATTTAGTGACAGATAACATACCAATGGCACCTAGCGGTGAGTTTGTTCTTTTCCAAAGTACAGATGGTAAAACTCGTGTTGAATGCCGTTTTGAAGGCGATACGCTTTGGTTATCTCAATCTGCAATGGCTGATTTATATCAAGTTAGTTCTCAGGCAATAACACAACATATCAAAGCAGTATATGAAGAGGGTGAACATGCTCAAAATTTAACTTGTAAGGATTACTTACAAGTTCAAATTGAGGGTGACAGAAATATCCAGCGTAGTATTAAACATTATAGTTTGGCCATAATATTGTCTGTTGGCTATCGAGTAAGATCTACTCGCGGCACTCAATTTCGTCAATGGGCAACGCGAACCTTGCAAGAATACCTTGTTAAAGGGTTTGCAATGGATGACGAGCGACTTAAAAACCCGCCTGTAGGTCAATCTAACGTCCCTGACTACTTTGATGAAATGCTCGAACGTATTCGCGACATTCGGGCTAGCGAACGACGCGTTTACCTTAGAGTAAAAGAAATATTTACCATGGCAGCTGACTATGAACCATCAAACCAGGAGACCACTCGGTTTTTCCAGACAATACAAAACAAGCTGCATTACGCAAGCACTCATATGACAGCAGCTGAGTTGATCGCAAACCGTGTAGATGCAAACAAACCAGATATGGGGCTGACTAACTTCAAAGGTGGTGAAGTTCGAAAAACCGATGTCACTATCGCCAAAAACTACCTCCACGAAAGTGAGATTAAAGAGCTGAACCGCATTGTAAATATGTGGCTAGATTTTGGTGAAGATCAAGCAACCCGTCGTAAGCAAGTATTTTTGCAAGACTGGGATAAAAAGCTCGACCAGTTCCTAAGTTTTAATGATCGAGACGTACTGGAGGGAGCAGGAAAAATATCGAAAAAGATGGCGGATGATAGAGCAAAACGCGAGTTTGACGAATTTGCTAAACAAAGCCGTCGTCTAAAGGAAGCTGAAGGCCAAAAAGCAAACATTGCAGCTTTACGTGCTTTGTTAAAGGACGGAAAACATGACTGATGCTGTACCCGACTTCAAGGAGGACGTTAGCTCAAAGCTACCAGCCTTAACTTTACTCTCAACTCTAGGTTACGAATTTATTCCTCCTTCAGACTGTGAGTCTTTGCGCGGCAGTTTACTAGGCAAGTCCTCAGGCCAAGTGGTTTTATTGCCAATAATGCGTTCGTTTCTGGCGAAGCAACGCTATCAATATGCAGGCAAAGAGCATTCATTATCTGATGCGGCAATTGATAAAATCATGCATGAGTTGAACCCTGCTATGAACTTGGGCTTGCAAGCGGCGAACGAAAAAATCTACAACGCGCTCACCTATGGAGTAAGTGTTACCGAGTTTATTGATGGCAAAAAAGCCTCTCCGACGATTCAGTTAATAGACTGGAGCAAGCCTGAAAATAATCAGTTTCATTTTACTGAAGAAATGGTTGTGCAAAATGCCGAGGCGACGGGCAATCGAATTCCTGACATCGTATGCTTTGTAAATGGCCTGCCTTTGGCGGTTATTGAAGCCAAACGGCCTGACTCATCGGTGGAGGGCAAATCCACATTAAAAGAAGCGGTATCTCAGCAGATCCGTAATCAAGGCCAAACAGAAATCCCTCATCTTTTTGCTTATAGCCAGTTGTTACTGGCCGTAAACGCGCATGACGGCCTATATGGTACCTGCGGCACGCCTGATAAGTTTTGGGCGAAATGGAAAGAAGAGCACATTAGCGAAGATGAATTCCGTTCGCTCAAAAATCAAAAGCTTAGTAGCGAGGATTTAGATGGGATATTTGGTCACAGACCAGAGAAAATAAGAGTGCAGTATCAAGCTTTAGTCGCTGCTGGCGACTTGACCGTAACTGATCAAGATAGGTTGATTATAAGCCTATTAAAACCTGAACGTTTATTGGAAATGACGCGTCTTTTCGTTTTGTTTGACAAAAAAGCAGGGAAAATTGTTGCCAGGTACCAACAGGCATTTGGTATCAAAGCCCTCGTTGAACGTATTAACGAATTCGACGCCAAGGGTGCTCGCCAAGGTGGGGTTATCTGGCATACAACTGGAAGCGGGAAATCTTTCACTATGGTGTTTTTATCAAAAGCACTGATATGGCTTGAGCAGCTTGCTCAATGTCGAGTGATCATTGTAACCGACCGTGTGGACTTGGAAGATCAATTAAGTCGTACTTTTGCATCCAGCGGTGCATTAACAGATAGAGACAAAAAAGATGCCATGGCGACCTCAGGCCGCAGATTGGCTCAACAGATTGGTAAAGGCAACGAACGGGTTATTTTCTCGATCATCAATAAATTTGGCTCTGCGATAAAGCAAAAAGAGTGCTTTAACGATAGTCCTAATATCATCGTATTAGTTGATGAGGGGCACCGCAGTCAAAATGGTGAGAATAATGTTCGTATGCTGCAAACACTTCCCAAGGCGGCGTTTGTTGCGTTTACGGGTACGCCACTGCTTAAAGATGACAAAACCGAAAACAAATTCGGCAAGATTATTCACTCTTACACCATGCAGCAAGCCGTTGAAGATAAAACCGTTACGCCGTTATTGTACGAAGAACGTATTCCAGAGCTGAATATGAATGACCAAGCGATTGATGCTTGGTTTGAACGAATGACCCAAAAACTAACAGATCAGCAAAAATCAGATTTAAAAAGAAAGTTCTCTCAAAAGGGTCAGATATATCAAACCGAGGGCAGAATAGAACTTATTGCTCATGATATTTCAGACCACTTTCAGAACTTCAAGCAACAGGGGCTTAAGGGTCAACTAGCTTGTGACTCAAGAGTCTCGGCCATTCGTTATAAGATCTTATTAGATAAAATCGGCAAGGTGTCATCAGCTGTTGCAATGTCGTCACCAGACACACGTGAGGGACACGAAGCCGTTGATCAAGAAAGCAAAGACATCGTACAAAACTGGTGGAAAACGAATGTTGGTAAATTGGAAGAAAAAGCCTACACCAAAGCAATCATAGAAGATTTTAGTCGTGATGATGGACCAGACATCATGATCGTAGTAGATAAGCTTCTAACGGGCTTTGACGAGCCTAAAAACACAGTGCTCTATATTGACAAGCCGTTAAAAGAACACAATCTCATCCAAGCGATTGCTCGCGTTAACCGACTACACAGTAAAAAGCAGTTTGGTTATTTAATTGACTACCGAGGCATATTAAAAGAACTCGATACCACAATCGAGAAATATCAAGATCTTGCTGAAAGAACTCAAGGCGGCTTTGATATAGATGACCTCAAAGGCTTATATAACAGCATGGATACCGAATACAAAAAGCTGCCAGGTTTATATAAAGATCTTTGGGATATTTTTTCTGAAGTGAAAAACAAACAAGACCCAGCTGCGCTGCGCCAAGCCCTTGCGCCTAAGGTTTCAGAAATTGATGGTCAATTTGTTGATCGCAATCTTAAAAAGCGTGACGACTTTTATACTGTGCTTACTCAGTTTTCAAACTGCATGAAAGTCGCTTTGCAATCAGCCTCGTTCTTTGAAGATCTTAGCTTTGAGGGAAAACGTGATCATTATAAGCAAACGTTAAAAATGTTTGTGAACTTAAGAAAACAAGTTCGTGAAGATGCCAACGAAACCATTGATTACGACGAATACTCAGAAGATATAAAGCATTTACTCGACAAACATATTGCGGGGATTGAAATTCGGGAGCCAGACGGCGCTTATCTAGTTGGTAACTTAGGTAAAAATGTAAAACCAACTGAGATGTCAGATGACGAAGCGCGAAACCAAACTGACAAGATAACGGGCCGTGTCACCAAAATGATTGAGCAAGACCTAGCTGACGATCCCTACGCCCAAGAGTATTTCTCCAAACTGTTAAAGAAAGCAATCGACGATGCCAAGGCCATGTTCGACGCGCCAGTAAAACAATACATTATGTTTGCTGACTTTGAGCAAGAGGTGCAAGCAAGAAACGTTGCCGATGTTCCCAAAGCGTTTAAAAACGATAATGGCAACCTTAACAAACACGCCCAAGCCTATTATGGCTTGTTTAAGCATTTATTCGACAATGAGTTTTTAGCTAACGTTGAATTGGCTGACGATAAACTCATAGAACTAGCGTTTAAAATTGATAGCATCGTCAATACAGCTGTTGCTGAGTATTCGATTAATCCATCAGAAATTGAAAATGCAATTAGTGTGAAACTATTGCCATTACTGTTTGCTGATCTGGGTGTAGAGAATGCCGAGAAATTGATACAAGAAGTATTAAAAATTACACGATTGGGATTGTCGCGTGGCAGGTAGTTTGAGGGGACATCAACACTCTATTGCTGCCGAAATAGAAATTGCTACCTCAGAGCGCGGTAAGTTCAACTACGGTGAACAAGTTATCCATTATGATGTAATTAGAACGTCGGATAGCGCTGAGGCCTTGCAACAAAAGACAAAGCGCAAAGTAAAAATCAAAGTTCACCCTGATCAACGTGTTGTAGCAATAGCACCGAATGACGCAATTTCTAGTGATATTCAAAAAGCGATACTCAAAAGAGCACGCTGGATTTGGCAAAGCATCAATGACTTTGCTTCCCAATATGATTTCGTGTTGCCCAAAAAGTATGTGAGCGGTGACAGCCAATTCTATCTTGGTAAACGGTATGTACTAAAAGTAATGATTGATACCGAACAAGTAACCAATGTGAAGCTCTACAGAGGCAAACTAACCGTTACCCTCAACCGTGAATATGACGACAGATCGAACGTTGTTAAATCCGTTTTAAATGAGTGGTATTTCGACAAAGCGAAATACAAATTCCATGAAAGGTTAAGTGTTTTGCTACCCAAAGCTGATTGGGTAAAAGGCATCCCCTCTTTTAGAGTGATGGCCATGTCTAAGCAATGGGGAAGTTGCTCAGTAAAAGGCAATCTAATGCTCAACCCTCATCTGGTAAAAGCTCCCAAAGAATGCATCGACTATGTGATCCTTCATGAGCTTTGTCATATCGAAGAGCATAACCATAGTGAACGATTCTGGCGCTTGTTAACTCAGATAATGCCCAATTGGCGAGAAGTTAAAGATAAGCTGGATGACATGGCGGAGCTGTATTTGAATGAGTAACAAAAAAACAAACCAACAAAGGAAAAATGGGGAATATGGTAAACTTAAAGGATAGTTATTTCGAGTTTTGTGACAACGTAGGTACAGCGATTGGTATTAGTTCTAGCCTCGCTAGAAGTATAGTGACAGCCCTACTAAACAATTTTCTTTTCAATGTTTTTTATTTGCCATTTCTCGCTTACTGCTTGCTTGTCAACTATATGGCTGAGTTAAACTTTTTTAGTTATGATTTAGTTTCCGACAGTTTTTTTGCAGTCAACATATTTGTAATAACTATGTTGGCTGGCCTTGTATTGGCTGCTCTAGGTATGTTTAGTTCTGGAATATTTTGGTATGCCAATCGAGAAACTCGAAAATCAGTAAATGATTGTAAGGATAATAATCACAGTTCTTCATGGAAAAACTATGCGCCATTTTTAACACTAAATATTTTATTCATAACCTTAATGGCCATTTTGACGTTTTTGTCTTCCGATCGCATTTTTCCCATTTTTGTCACATTAATTTGTGCGTACATGACGGCTCACTATGCACTGTTTCTGTTTGGGTCTGGTAAAACAAAAGTTTTTGTTACTTTGCTTTTGGTAATTTCCAGTGTAATTGCAATTTTTGGTGCTTCAGAACAATCGTCAAAACTGTTTGGGATTGGCCTGAAAGCATTTGGAGCGGGAGGTCAGATAGATGTATTGATTTACGACGAAACGAATTTGAAACCATTTGAAGCAAAATTATTGTTAATAACACCGACAAATTTGTATTTCACAAAAGATGACAAGTCAGGTTTTATTCCCGTTTCAAGACTAAGAAAAATGATCGAAAAATAAACAAACATGTCGCTTTATTATATTGCGAAATGGTTTTGGTTTCGCACTAAAGGATAGTGAAGTGTGTGGCACTAGTTTTGTCAAACTTGACATCAATAGTGACGAGTTTGCCATCAGCATTGTCAAGCTTGGCACAAGAAATAACAGCGATTTTTGGGAGTGTTTTTCCAAAAGGCAAAGTAAAGGAAACTGTTTCCTTATATTGGTTATATAAATTTATAATAGTTATAAACGTTATAATAGTTATAACATATTTGTCGTCGCTTTAATAGAGTGCGAACCTTGCCACCACTCTCCTGTAGAGCGACTCATGTAGGTTTCGCTATAGTGATCTGCGAACAATTTTGTAATTTTTTAGATACTTATCACGTGACATTTTCATTCGAAAAAAACTGAAAATAAATGTAATTTTTTACATTTAAAGTTCAATTTTTATTCTGGAGACATAATCTTTTGTATTAAATGGTCCATAACTGCAAAGTGATCCAAATAGTCGATCCATTTTCTAAGCCTATTAATATAAATATCTGCGAATATCACTTTCTATCACAATATTATCAATTTTATTTTTCTCCCTCGCCAATACAATTACATCTGACATTCAATCAACAGGGGAAACAACATGTCTAATCAAAATAATAACCACAAAGGAAACCAAGGAAATAGCAACAAAGGCACTTCAGGAACCAATCCTGCTTATGCTAAAGTTCACGGTAATACTGGTAAGCAAATGAATCCAAACCAGAAAAAATAATTGGTAATTGAGAGGCAGGCGACTATTCGCCTGCCTTATTTTTAAGGATAAAAATGGAAGCAACAACCACCCCCAAAAACAGTAAGCGAAAGTTTAAGCAAACTAAACAGTTAGTACGGTTAGCACTAAATGACGGCTGGACTCAGAGTGATATAGCGGTGGAGTGTCGTACTCAACAATCGGTAGTAAGCGCTTGGAAGAAAGGCAGTACCTTAGGTACTGAAGAGTCATTAAAGCCACTTCTTGACGTTTATGGTCATAAGTTAAGACGAAATTCTTTTCGTGTTTACTGGTGCATAGATCCAGAAAAAAAATCCAAGACTTTCCATAAAGTTGAAGGGAAGGTTGTTTTAAGCCAAGCATTTTTTGACGCAAGAATAGACCGTGCAAAGTTAGTAAAAAAAATTCCAATGCACAAACTCATCGTCCATCATCAAGGCTCTAATAAATTTAGGATTGTCTTTCAAAACCGTCTAACCTTTGTTAACTCAAGTAGTGTGTTGGAGTCGTCTGTTGAAGATGCTGTATGGGGATCTACTATTTCTGACCAATATGAATTGTCGGAGTTACTCAAGGAGATAGATAGCTATGCCCAAAAGACTTTGGGGGATTATCCAAGTGATGCGAATACACTACCTTTCATTGTGAGGCAGTCTCTGCTGAACCATGGTTTTGATATTGACGGGGTTGTTGAATACCCTGCTGTTTGGTAAATTTAGAAAACCAAAAAAGGAAATTGGCACCTTAACGCCAAAACATGTGGGTAACCACAACCGTTTGAAGTACCAATTTTGGTAAGCCCCGTGACTAGCCAATTCGCTACCACGGCGCTATTCAAACAATTAGGAGCACATAGTTATCGCTTTGAATTAAGCTAGGCCAAAGGTACTGCTGATTAGCCGAAACATAACATGTGAATAAGGGATAGGGTGGGCAGAAAAGCCAGCCGCCATTTAATTGGCCGCTGGCTTTTTATTTATTTCAGACGGCAAAGTATCAGTATATCTTGCTGTTAAGCTAACAAATATCATGAGCTTTGATAGTGGATCATTGAACTGGATTAATTGTTAATACAACTACAGTAGCAGTGGTTATTTAGTCTTTGCAATACAAGTCCATTAACAAACGATAGTCACCAAAATCTGCTTTTCTCAGAGCTTGAATATAGTTTTTACGTGTTTCTGTCATTGAGTCTAGCGAGGTACCACCCCATACAATTGGGTCTAATCCAAAGTACACTTCTGCAACTAGATCAGCATAAATGCGTGAGAATCGGCCATTGCCGTTGGGGAAAAGATGTATTTTTACTAATTGATGGTGCAGCCTTAATATTGCTTCGTAAGAAGGAAAACTTTTGAATTCAATCCATGCACCAGCATCGTCAACCAAGTTTCTTAGGTTTACGGTTATATGCAGGGGATCAATACCAATATTCTTTTCTGTCTTTCTAAATGAACCAGCCCATGCCCATACTTGGCCGAATAAAGCCTTGTGAAGTTTACATA
>Ga0307492_10000401_pt1 | contig 18443 bp, 19 predicted proteins | sample SI3LmetaG_FD_202365 | JGI IMG/M metagenome (GOLD analysis project Ga0307492, IMG submission 202365) | Sea-ice brine microbial communities from Beaufort Sea near Barrow, Alaska, United States - SI3L | ecosystem: Environmental > Aquatic > Marine > Coastal | place: USA: Alaska | collected 2017-05-06 | reverse complement strand
ATAGATGCGTGCCTCACTGAGCAGTGCCAGCATCTCGGCCGAGGCCCAGCCGTCGAATGGCGATGGCTGCACCGGGATCAGGATGAGATCGGCGGCGAGCAATGCGGAACGCATCAGCCCGGCGACGCGGGGCGGCCCGTCGTTGACGATGTGATCGGCGTCGCGCGCCAGCTCCGGCGCTTCGCGATGGAGCGTATCGCGCGCCAGGCCGACGACGCCGAACAGGCGCGGAAGGCGCTCGCGTGCCCTTTGTTGCGACCAGTCGAGCGCCGAGCCTTGCGGGTCGGCGTCGATCACGGTGACGCGCTGACCGCGTCTCGCCCATTCGCCGGCAAGGTGCAGCGCCAGTGTCGTCTTGCCGACGCCGCCCTTCTGATTGAGGAACGCGACGATCATGACGCGCTCCCGGCCGCTGCTCGGCAGTTATCCGCAGGCGCGCAAAACGCGGGGTGCGTTAGAAAGATTCCGAAGGAATCTAGGTTAGAGAAGTTACGGACGCCGCAAGCTTTTGATTCGATGCGTGGAATCGACGATTCCGGTCCCCGATAGCACGAGGATCGGGTCCCCGATGGCACGATAGGCGCGGTCCCTGATAGCACGAGGCAATTCACAGCTTATCCCCAGAGCAAGTGTTGGAACGGCGACGTCGCGGCATGCCGAGCGGCGCCGGATCGGTCGGGACGAAGGAAAGGCGTTCGGGGCCGCTGGCCGGCTGCTCGATGGTCAGCCGGTAACCGGGCAGCGCCTGGCGGCGGACGATGTCGCGCAGGTCGTAGGCGAAGTGCTTGAGCGGCGAGAGCGAGCCGGACTTGGCGTGGAGGTGGATGAAATCGAAGCTCCAGCCGAATTCCTGGCGGCCACCATGCTTGCGCACGAGCCGGTAGAGCCAGCGTTCGAGCCCGCCCGTGAGATCGAAGTAGGCGCGGTCGATCGTCAGCACGAGCGCGTCGTCGAGGACCGCGGCGTAGAACCAGTCGGGCACGATCAACTCGAGGCCAAGGGGCCGTCCTCGGCTGTCGGCTTTCTCCTTCCACTCGTTGATCCAGGAGAAGCGGTGCATCCGCCGCTCGGTGGGCTGGCGGATCGATGTGGCGATCGTGGTTGACTGTAGGCGGTCGAGCGCGGCCTTGAGGCGGTCGTAGTCGCGTAGGGACACGCCGCGTCCGATGAAGTTCAGGATCTCATACGGGGTGGTGCCCATGAGCCGGGACGGGCGCAGGCCGGCGTCGCGCGCCTCGACGATCTGGGAGGCCGCCCAGATCAGCACGTCCGCGTCCCAGATGGTCGCCATGCCATGCTCGGGGACGGCTTCAACGCGGATGACGATCGAACCTGCCTTGAAATCGATCGGCGCCAGGCGCTTCGATTTGGCGAGCGAGAAGAACGGATAAGCCATGAGGTCCTGCGCATCTCGCGGCGCGAGGTCGCCGGGCAGTGCTCGGAAGAGATCGAGTTGCTCGCGTTCGCTACTGTGATGGCGGGACGACATACCGGCACGCCTCAGCGCGCGTGGCGGCCGGATTGGACCGGCGTCGTCGGTTCATGGCGCTTGGCAGGAAGAACGGCGCCGCGGGGATCCGACGTGGATGTGACGGCGCCCCGATCGGCCCAGGCCTGCAGGTCGTCGATGGCGTAGACGACACGGCCGCCGAGCTTGCGATACGCCGGACCAGTCCCATAGGTCCGGTGTTTTTCCAGCGTGCGGCCGGAGAGACTTAGAAATCGGGCGGCTTCAGGAGTGCGTAGAAAGCGCGGCGGCAAACCGGCGAGGTTGGCGGACATGATCGGGCCTCCGGGGCGTTCGTTGAGGCCGCTGGCGATCAGCGGCGGGCGAAGGCCACGGTGGCGAAGAGCTGCCGTCTGGGGGGATGGTGAAGATAGAGGGGGCTATTTCGCACCCCCTACGATGGGCGCTGTCAGCGCCGTCTGCGCCGGCGCAACAGGTCACGGTAGCCGCCATCGACCATAGCGAGGCCATCGCGAACGAGCCGAATGGTGGAATCGCGGAGCGCCGATGTTTTCCAGGAGTCGGAGGCGACGCGGGACACGCCGAACATCACCTCGGCGATCTCCCGGTAGGTTGCGCGGCAGGCGCGGCCGTCGAAGGCCCGCAGCATGTGACGGAGGCGCTGCCGGCGCTGAGGCGTCACGCGCAGATCGGCGGGCGGAGGCGGCGCATGGAGCCCGCCCCAAAGGCGCGAGATGGCCTCGATCCGATCTGGTGCATCAGTGTCCAGCGGGACGACCGCGGCCAGCGGCTGGTCAGGATCAGTGCCGCCGAGCAGCACGACATGGACTGCGTCGGCGCCGTCGCCATGGATTGCGTGGAGTTCGTGCGCGCTGCGGCGCGTTACGTTTGGGTCAAGCGCGGGCAGTGGTGCGCCGGCGGAGCCAAGGGATGGCGACGCGATCAGCAGAATCTTTCCAAGGTCGGCCTCCGTCGTCCAGTGAACCGGTTCCTCGATAGCGCTGTGGCTTGGGTGGGCGGGGAAATTGCAACCCCCAGCGCAGGCGAAACGACGCGGTCGCCTGCTCTGGGTCATCCATCTCTTTCAATGCTTTTGCATAGTCGCGCTGGTAGTCGACATTGCGGCGCAAGCACTCCCATGCCAGGTCGGAAATGCCGAGATCGTCAAAATAGTCGTAGCTGGTCGAAGCTCGCCACTGCGATGGGTCCGGCGCCATCGATTACCTCCTGGTTCACATGGTTCATGCATCCGGGCCGGATACGATTGCCGGTTGAGCTGGATCAGGGAAGACCCGGAAAAAGCGCCGCGTGATCGCTGCGGCGCATCGCGGACCCGTTCAGTGATGGCCGCGCCGAAGCAGGTCGCGGTAACCGTGTTCGGTCATCCATCGGGCGCGCAGGAGATGGGATTCATGGATGTGCCGGGCGCGCTCGGGATCATCACTGGGATCAATGCCGAACAGAATGGTAACCACTTCGCACCAGTCCGCTCTCTCGGCATCGGCGTCGAGCAGGCGAACGTAGAGCTTCAAATGCTTGATGTCGTAGTCGGTCAACGTCGCGCCTCGGGGCGGTTCGTCAAGAAAATCCGGCGCGGTCACGATGGGTCCCCCGACACATCAATGGCGACAGCCATTCGATTCCGAGTCGATTTTAACGAAGTTTTTAACCGTCGTAAGCTGCACGAGAAGACATCGCGTGATGCAGCGTAGACATCGCTGCGGGTCGTCCAATCAATCTTCGTCGGCGCTCTGCCGCTCGGTCCGTTCGAAAAACGCGACCGGATCGATGTCCAGCACGATGGCCAGCTTTTCCAGCATATCGATCGTCGCGGCGTGCTGTTCCCGCTCAAGCATGCCGACATAGTTGCGATTGATCTCGGCACGATCAGCAAGTTCCTCCTGTGACAAGCCCTTGGCGTGTCTCAGTCGACGCAAATTTCTGGCGACAATCTCCCGCAATCTCATGCGGAGAGGTCGCCGTTTTCCCTAATATACTGCCACCTAGTAAACTAGGTATTCATACATGAGAAAAGGCGCGGAGTCATTTTTCCGGGATGATCGGGAGTTTCCGGCCGGCTCGCGGACTGGATTCCCACAGGCGCGATGCCCCGCCCGGCTGTCCGGGCGGGGCGTTGCTGGCGGCTCAGTCGCCGTTGCGGCGGCTGGGGCGAGACCAGATGAGGCTGAAGCCTTCGCCTTCCTCGTCGTCGAAGAGGTTGGCGTAGATCGGAGCGTTGAAGCTCGGGTCGTCCAGCTTGAGGCCGAGATAATCGCGGCCCTCGTTGGAGCGCTTGGACCAGGCGGCGCCGATCTCGGCGCGGCCGACGAAGACGCGGTGGCTGGGAGCGTTCTCGCCGGTGGAGCGGGCGTCGGGGACGATGCGGACGTTCTTGGTCTGGACGCTGAGGGTGACGATTTCGCCGGTGAACTCGTTCGAGCCGGTCTTCTTGAAGGTGCCGATGGTCGCCATGGGAAGTCTCCTTGATCACTGTCTTTCGAGCCCGCACCATTGCGGCCTCGATGGTGATCGACCGGCCGGAGGCGATCGACGGCGCACCCGCAGGGCTTCAGACAGCAAAGGAGGGACTTTCTTGTCCCGCGAGGAATGACGGCGCAGCCGGCAGGGGAAGAAAGTTTTGACGGCGCTGTTGCGCCATAGGCGATCGAGGCGAAGCCGCCCTTCGGCCAGATACACCCATCGAAGAGGCCGTTTTGGAGCGCTCGGCCGGACAAAACCGATCAATGGAGACGATAACGACCCCCTCGGCGATCGATAAAGAATCGGCTCTGTCACCGGTGTTTCTTGTCTCCCGATCCAGACCGCAATGGTCGCCCGGGGTTCTCGCACCACATGACTGAGCAGCTCCCGCACCATCATCGTGGCCGGGTCATCGGCCTGCTGGTCAGGATTGCTCAACGGGCCGCCGCCTTCCGGCCCGGATCTGATGGCCCATAGCCACCCTGATCCTTGTCTGCTCCGATGGCGATGCTGAGGAAGGCTTCGATACGGCCTGTGGTTCGCCGCGACATTGCCCTGCGGACGTCAGCCCCTAGCGAGGTTCCGCCCGGATCGAGCGGGCTCGGCACCGGCGATCCGAATCCAGGCCGTCGCGCCGATGCGATGGCACCGACCACAGAGAAGATGAACTGCCAGGTCTCCGAAGGCATGGCGTGCTTCGCGATACCGTGAACGGCATGATAGCCAGCGACGGCCGCTGGTGCTGCGAAGACAAGTCCGATGGTCAGCCGGAGCCAGACCGGACGCGCGAAGGCGAAGAGGAACTGGCCGACGCCGAGCATCAGCCCGGCAGCGAGAAGTCCGACGACGATGCCGCCGGGCCAGCCCGCGCCAGTGCCATAGGCCCACGTGCCGACGGTGATGCCCGCGAACAAGGGCAGCGCGTAGATAGCGAGGGTGAAGAGCAGCCAGCAGACGACGCCAATGGCTGTGATGCTCAAGAGAATGCCGAGTACCATGGTGGTGTGCTCCGTGAGATGAAGGTCTACGGTCGCGCCTTCCACCACCACCACGGCGCAGATGTCAGTATAGCCGAATTTGAGCGATGACGGCAGCGGAAATCCGTCCGGATTTCCGCTCGGCCGAGCGGACCGTCGCCCTCAAGGGGCGAATGGATCGACTTCGCGGATGATCGCCGAGGCGTCTCCGTCGTATTCGGAGGCAGGCATGACACTCGTCGTGCCGTCGCCGGCTTTGAAGATCACGATCGCGACCATGAGCGTGGTGGCGAGGCTGAAGGCGAAGGCGTGAGCATCGTTGAGGGACATCGATCCGGCTCCTGTTGTGGAGGCGGGGGACCATCCCCCGCGCGACAGGCGCCCGATGTGTCCGGCCAAGGGCCGCAATCACCGCAGGGGCGTAGCCTCAAGGCCGCACGCTCGCGTAGCGGACCCTTTACGGGTTGATGGCGCCAGGCCCTCGGCCGGACCAAGGATCAGCGCAAGGAAGCGGGGGGTGGTGCGTCGCTTCGCGGAGATGGTAGAGGAATGATCTCACAAGGAACTCTGCCGCTCAGGACTCACGCCAGCATTGTGATCCGCCTCGTGCAGCCGGGGCAGATGACATGAGGATGGTGGCGGAGAGTGACTGACGGATTCTACATACCAGACGGCAATGAGGCACTGCGGGACGACATCCCGGCGGTCGTGGAGCTGATCGAGCGAACCGCGCGGTGGGTCAATCCGGAGACATTTCGGCGCTTGCCGGTGTGGGCGCCACACACCGCTCGCGGACGACCGCTCTACGATGCGGGATGGACCCGCCGCTATACCAACACACGAAAAGCGACCGGGGTCACCGCAGAGAAGTTCGAAGGCAACGTCGCCGCGCTGCAAGCGCTGGTGGCCGCCCTCGACGTGGCGTCGCCCAAGCCCAAGAATTGGACCGTCTGCCATATCTGGGGATACGACGATCCGTCGTTCGCGCAGCAGAGCAGCGTCGTGCAGGATCCGCGATACTTCTCGTGCGTCGCCAACATGGTGTGGTTGCCCACACCGCTGAAAGGCTTCACCGACACGCTCCCCGAGATCAAGGCCATGCTCCGGGTCTGTGCTTTCCATCTCTATGGGTGGGCCTGTGAGCATCCGTCGGTCGCCGAACAGGCCGCCAAGGTCAGCTCGGGCTGGATTCCCGATGGCTATCCCAAGAGTTGGCCGAGCCCGGATAGTCCCGGTACATTGCCGCCGGGCGCCGCGCCCTTCACAGCACGCATCGAACGGGAAATCGCCAAGCGTAAACAAAAGATCAAAGCCGACCTTGGGAGCGCGACCCACCTTCATTATCCTAAGGACGACGTACTCGAGGTCTTGGAATTCTGGAACATCGAGCTGGGTTAGACGGCGCTCAAGCAAAACTACAATTGTGAAGCGCTCTGGAGATTGGCACCTTCCCCGTCCCGATGGAGAACCATGAGTGAGCGGCCCCCAATTTCTGCCCGGCATTCCTGCTAGCCACGTGCTCGCGCGCCTCGCGGAGGCCGGTGGAAAGGAAATTGAATCCGGCAAGTTTTCAAGCTCAGAGAGCTCCGCAGCCCTCGCGGTCAACTGCTTCGGCTGGTTCATTGAGCGGCCGGAGCAGCTTCCGCCCTTGAGGGGCCTTGAGACCGCCGGAGTCCCTGAACTGGTAGACGTCGAGTTTTGCGCACGATTTCCTTGGTCTGGCGGACGCCATCCCTGGCTCGACGCCGTTGTACAGACGCCAACGACCCTCATCGGGATCGAGAGCAAGCGCTTTGAGCCCTTCCGAGACGTGAAGTCCGTTAGCCTGTCAGATGCCTATGACCGGCCAGTCTGGGGCGGCTACATGAAGGGCTACGAGCGGATGCGAGACCGCCTGCGTTCAGGGGAGGAGAGGTTTGTTCACCTCGATGCCGCGCAACTGGTCAAGCATGCGTTTGGTTTGGTGACTGAAGGTCGCCGCCGGAACCGGACGCCGGTCCTCTTCTACCTTTTCGCCGAACCCGCCGCGAGGAACGGTCGTGCCATTGTGCCGGATGACCTCGCGCGGCACCGGGACGAGATTGCGCGCTTTGCCGAAACGGTCGCGGGCAACGAAGTGGCATTTCATTGCGCAAGCTACCGGGAGTGGTTCGAAACCTGGCGTGGGCTCGACAGCAAGATTGCAGCACATGGACAGGCAATCGTGGAAATGTTTGCACCATGAGCGGCGTAGACGGGATCAAGGGCGTCACGACGGCCGCCGAAATGGCGCGGTCCCTCGGCATTGATCCCAAGCGGTTCCGGGCCGCGCTTCGTCGCGCCGGTTTGGGATGGCACTCCCACAATGAGAGCTGGGAAGTCTGCATTGGCAGTTCTGAACATAGAGACATGCAGCGCGTTCTGGCCACCCTTGCTGCGCCGGCTGCAAGAGTTGACCGGGCGATCAGGCCGGCGCGGACCAGCCCAACATCATCCGCAAGGGCTTCCAGTGACGAAGCATGGATTATCGACCGTTGCGATGCTGTTCTGGGAAAGAAGGCGATCCGCCAGCACCGCCTTCCGTTTCTGTTAGGTGATCCCGGGCCTTCGGGACGCAGGGCGCTGCTTCCGGTCGACGCCTTCTATCCCGAGCTTGGGCTGGTGATCGAATATCACGAGCGGCAGCACAGCGAACGCGTGCGCTTCTTTGATGATCGGCAGACAGTTTCAGGGGTTGGGCGCGGTGAACAGAGAGTCCGCTATGACGACCACCGCCGAACCTTGCTCCCCCAGCATGGTTGTACGCTGGTGATCTTCGACTACTCAGAATTCGGGCACACCGGCGCAGGGCGTCTCCTGCGCACAGATCGGGACCTGGAAATCATCGCCGCGCGGCTGCGCGATCACGTGAATCGCACCGTGCCGACAGATCGTAGCTACGGCCAATTTTGAACGAACAGCGGCCATTCGTCGGACCGACTCCGAACGGCAATTTCCACCCAAGCTGGCCCTTGCCATCGCCGTGGCATGAAGACAGCGGCGCTTACGCGCCGCCGTTGCCGAACTTCCAGACCGGGATGCCGAACTTGCGCGCCTTGTCGGCGAGATTGTCCTGGATGCCGGTGCCGGGGAACACCATCACGCCGATCGGCAGGACAGCAAGCATCTGATCGTTGCGTTTGAATGGCGCGGCTTTGGCGTGCTTCGTCCAGTCGGGCTTGAACGCGATCTGCGGAACCTTGCGGTGATCGGCCCAGCGAGCGGCGATGCGTTCGGCGCCCTTCGGTGATCCACCGTGCAACAGAACCATGTCGGGATGCTTGGCGTGGACCTGATCGAGCTTGGCCCAGATCAGTCGGTGATCGTTGAAGTCGAGCCCGCCGGTGACAGCGATCTTCGGACCCGCCGGGATCATCACCTCGCTCTCGGCCCGGCGCTTGGCGGCGAGGAAATCGCGGCTGTCGATCATCGCTGAGGTCATGGCGCGGTGATTGACCATCGATCCGCTGCGTGGTCGCCAGGATGATCCGGTGTGGCGCTCGAAGTGTTCTGCGGCCTGATCGCGCATCAGCTCGAAGGCGTTGCGGCGCTCGATCAAGGTCTGCCCTTCGGCTGTGAGGCGTTCGAGTTCTACCGACTTCACCTCCGAGCCGTCCTGTTCGCGCTGGCCGCGGCGCTGCGCCTGCTCATTGTCGTCGAGTTCGCGTTCGATCCGGTCGGTGGCGCGATGGAAGAGGTTGACGGTCGACCAGAGGAGGTCATCGAGGTCGGGTTCGAGGCGGGTGTCCTCGAGGGTGGCGATCAGGGCGTCGAAGATGTCGGCGATGGCCCCGGCGACCGCATCGCCTTCGGGAAGTGGCCTGGGATCGGGTTCGTCCTGAAAGGGACGAAAGCCGTAGAGTTGGAGTTCGGTCAGGACGTGGTCGGTTGGGGATGAGGCGTGGTGCGGTTCGAAGCCGTCGTCGTGCTCGCTCGCCATGGGATGCTCCTTCGTCGGTTTGACCGCGACCCTCGCGGCCTTCTGGCGACGAAAGCCGTCGGGCGGACCGGACCTGCACCCGGAGCGTCAGCGCAGGGCCAAGCATCGCGCCGGATGGCGAAGGCCGGCTATTTTGCTTCGCGATGGAAAGCGCTCCTCTGGAGCGCGCCGGAAAATAGCCGGGCGCAGCCATTGCCGGTCCGGGCCGCTTGACGGCCGATCGCCCTCTCGAAGGCCGGGTCGTGGTCCTCTCCGGCGCAACGGGATGCAGCCTCGTGCGAAACCGGTGACGGCCGCCGCTGCCCCGCGCTGCCCCTTCCGGCTATGCCGCCAAGGCGAGAAAACGGGCGACGTCCTCCGGGGCGATCTGCTGGCGGATCGCTGCCCGCAGCGCACCGATGCCGAAGGTGCGGAGATCCTCGTTGAAGTCCCCAAGCGTCGGAGAAAGCACAATGGCCTCGATGCCGGCCGTCTGCGCCCGTTCGACCAGGCTATCGCGCGCGCCGTCACCGGCCGGATCGTCGTCGCGGGCGATGTAGAGTCGGCGAAGGGTCGCCGGGAACAGGATGGCGGAAAGGTGTGCGGCGGAGAGCGCAGCCGCCATTGGCAGGCCCGGTAGGACCATGCGGAGTGACAGGATCGTCTCGATGCCTTCGCCGGCCGCGATGACATCGTGCGCCGTGCCGAACCGGACCGCATGACCGAGGAGATCGCCCATTGCCCGCCGTGGTGTGTCGATTGGCGCCTTGCCGCTCCCTTCGGGGCTAAGCCAGGTGCGATGTACGCCCGTGATCCGACCGTCGAGATCGGTGACGGACGCGATCATCGCCGGCCAGGTCTCGGTCGGCGAATGTTCGTCCGGCCGGTAGTAGCAGCGCGGATGGAAGCGGAGCGATCCGGTGCCGTGCAAAGCCGTGATGTCGCGTTTCCGTAGATACGACTCTACGATAGTGCGCATAATCGGCTGCGACATGGCAAAGAGCCGTCGTGCGGCCTCCGGAGATCCGGCGGGCGCCGATGCCGGGCGTCGTTGGTGGTCCGGGTCGGGCTCGGGATGCGGCAGGCTCAGGAAGGTCCGGGCCTCATCGGCGACGTCCTTGAAGTCGATCAGCCCGCAGCTCTCGCGGATGACATCGAGGAGATCGCCGTGTTCGCCTGTGGCGGCGTCGGTCCATTTGCCCGCCGCACCCTTGCCGGAATCGGACCCCTTCAGGCGGACGAACATCGAGCGGCCCGGTGTGTTGCGGACGTCGCCGACTAGCCAGTAGCGGCCCTCGCGATATCCGGCCGGGAGATAGTGCCGGCACACGGCCTCGGCCTGGCGGCCGAGACGCTGTGCCAATTCGGATGCGTCGTGGCGGGCCATTTACGCAGCCTCCCGCTCAGAGATCCGCTGGACGGGATAGCGCTCCATGACCTTCGAAAGCACGGCCAAACCGCTTGCGTCCGTTGGCACGAACATGCGGAGCTTCCAGGAGATGATTTCATGGAAGAGGCCGTAAGCGCTGAGGCGCTCACGCATCGTGTCGGTGAAACCGGAGAGCTCGATGCGGTTGGCGCCCATGACGCGGACGCGGCGCAGTTGGAGGCCCTCGGCAAGGTCGAGGATGGTCTTGCCGTCGATCAGGGCCGCGAAGGCGTCATCCGGTGCCAGAGTGCCGGCTCCCATTGACAGCGCGCCCGCGACCCAGGCGGGCGAAACCTTGCGTCCGATGATGCGCTCGCCGTCGTCGGTCTGCAGCCGGTAGACGCGCATCGACTCGTTCGGCAGGCGTTTCCAGATCGGCAGCAGCAGGCCGGCGACGACATGGATCGCGCTGTCGGAGAAAGTCGGTACGTCGGCGACCTCGCCGGTCCACGCCGATGCGAAGGCCGCGCGGTCGGCTTCGACCCAGTGGCTTTCCGCCATCATGGTCAGCGAGGCGTGATGTTGCTCCATCGGCCGGATCAGCCGGACGCGGCGCTCGATCTCGCCGTCATCCAACATCAGCGATGACGCCGGCACCTGAACGGCGGCGCGGCCGGAGCGATCGTTGACCAGCAGCATCGCCCGACGATCCGACAGAAGGTCCATCGCCTCGTCGAGCGTGACCGGCCGGTTGCGCTCCCGCTGCGTGATCGTCAGCAGGCGGGTTTCCGCACCCGTACTCGGGTGGACGTGAACGGTGCGCCGGTCGGTGACGACGAAGCTCTCCGCCTTCAGCGTTTCCAGTCCGACGTCGTAGGTGCCGCTGGCGATGGCGCCCTCGATCTTGGCGTTGAGGAGCTGCTCGAACGCCGTGAAGAGGATGCCTTGCAGTTCGATCGTCAGGGCGAGCAGGCGGTTGAGGAACGTCGTGATCGGCGGTAGCTCGTCCTTGATGCCATTTGAGTCCATCAGCGAAAGGCCGGTTGCGTCTTCGAACATCTGGAGCGTGCAGCCTTCGACCTTGCCGCGCACGAGCAGCAGGTAGAGCTGACGCAGCGCATCGCGGGCATAGTGGCTTTCCAAATTGTCCTCGGGGCGAAACAGGCCCTGGCCGCCGGTCTGGCGTTGGCCCCGCGTGATCGCGCCCAAAGTGTCGAGACGCCGGGCGATCGTGGAGAGGAAGCGCTTCTCGGCCTTCACGTCGGTCGCGATGGGGCGAAAGAGCGGCGGCTGCGCCTGGTTAGTGCGATTGGTGCGGCCGAGGCCCTGAATGGCGGCGTCGGCCCTCCAACCCGGCTCCAACAAATAGTGGACGCGCAGCCGCCGATTTCGGGCGGACAGCTCGGCGTGGTAGCTGCGACCTGTGCCGCCCGCGTCGGAGAAGACGAGGATCCGCTTCACGTCGTCCATGAAGGCGGCAGTCTCGGCGAGATTGGCCGATCCGGCGCGGCGCTCGACCACAAGCCGGTCGCCTTTGCGCACGATACGGCGCGAACGGCCGGTGACCTCGGCGACGATGTCCGTACCGAAGCGCTGAACGATCTGGTCGAGCGCGCCTGGAACCGGCGCCAACGACGCCAGGTGCTCGATCAACCGATCGCGGCGAGTGACGGCTTCGCGGCTCTCGACGGGCTGGCCGTCGCGATAGACCGGGCGTGACGACAGGTTGCCTTCGGAATCCGTGAACGGCTCGTAGAGCTGAACCGGGAAGGAATGGGCGAGATAGTCGAGCACATATTCCCTCGGGGTGATGTCGACACGGACGTCGTTCCACTCGTCGGAATCTCAGCCAGGCGGCGCTCCATCAGCGCTTCGCCCGTCGAAACGATCTGGATGACTGCGGCATGGCTCTCCGCCAGATCGCGCTCGATGGAGCGGATCAGGGTCGGCGTCTTCATGCTGGTCAGGAGATGACCGAAGAAGCGCTGTTTGGCGGATTCGAAGGCTGATCGAGCGGCGGATTTGGCCTGCGCATTGAGCGTGCCCTTGTCGCCCGTGATGTTGGCGGCCTCCATCGCCGCCGACAGGTTGTTGTGGATGATGGAGAACGCCCCGGCATAGGCGTCATAGATGCGCGTCTGCTCGGGCGTGAGCTGGTGCTCGATCAGCTCGTATTCGACGCCGTCGTAGGAGAGCGAGCGGGCCGTGTAGAGCCCCAGCGCTCGCAGGTCGCGCGCGAGCACTTCCATGGCCGCCACGCCGCCGGCCTCGATCGCCTCCACGAACTCGGACCTGGTCGAGAACGGAAAATCCTCGCTGCCCCAGAGACCGAGCCGCTGCGCATAGGCCAGATTGTGGACCGTGGTCGCGCCGGTAGCGGATACGTAGACCACGCGCGCGTTCGGCAGCGCATGTTGAAGGCGCAGCCCGGCGCGCCCCTGTTGCGAGGCGGCCTGGTCGCCGCGTTCACCCTTGCCGCCGGCGGCGTTCTGCATGGCGTGGCTCTCGTCGAAAATGATCACTCCATCGAAATCAGAGCCCAACCATTCGACGATCTGACGGACGCGTGAAACCTTCTCGCCACGCTCGTCGGAACGTAGCGTGGCATAGGTGGTGAATAGGACGCCTTCCGCCAGTCGGATCGGTGTCCCCTGGCGGAAGCGCGAGAGCGGCGTCACCAGCAGCCGCTCCATTCCGAGCGCGGACCAATCGCGCTGCGCGTCCTCGATCAGCTTGTCGGACTTCGAGATCCAGACGGCCTTGCGGCGGCCCAGCATCCAGTTGTCGAGAATGATGCCGGCGCTCTGACGGCCTTTGCCGGCGCCAGTGCCGTCACCGAGCATGAAGCCGCGCCGGAAGCGGACGGCGTTCGGGGCATCGTCGCGCGCGGCCGAGATAACGTCGAAGGTCTCGTCCACCGTCCACGATCCGGCAAGATAATCGCCGTGGGCCTCGCCAGCATAGATCACCGTCTCGAGCTGGGCGTCGGACAGCAGGCCATCGGCGAGAAGATGTGCCGGCAGGCGTGGCCGGTAGCTCGGCTTGGGCGGCGCGACCGAGGCCATCGCAGCGGACTGCACCAGCTTCGTCGGATGGGCCTGAGAGCCGGGAATACGGATCGACTGCAATCCGTATTCTTCATAAATCGCATCCGTGAGTCGGGTGCCCTCGGCCGGTTGCCAGTCGATGGTTTCATAGGCGAGATCGATGCCTTCGGGTTCGCTCAGAACGGTGGCCTCGGGCGCCGACGAACGCGGTCGGGCGAGATAACCGCGCACCATGCGGGGAGCGGTGGGATGCAGCGCGGCTTGGACTGCCATGGATGCGGCGATCGGCAGCCGCGCAGGTACATGGCGGATCACCCAGCCGAGCAGCGTGGCGGCGTCCGGCGCGGTGCCGGCCGAGGTGGCGACGACCGTGGGATCGTCGGCCGGCCGCTTGTCGATGACAGTCAGCCGGGTGTCGATCGTCGTGCCATGCTTGGCGTAGACCGAGCCATCGACGGCGGCCGAGAACACGACGCGGCCATGCTCCTGAAGCCGAACGAAGGCTGCTGCCCAAGCCGGCGCGTCGGGCGCGAAGCTGGCGCCCGTGATCGCGACCAGTCGGCCACCGTCGCAAAGGCGCGCGAGCGCGGAGGCGATGTGGCGGTATGTGGCGTCGGCCATCCGGCCGGAGACGTTCGCCATAGCCGAGAACGGCGGGTTCATCAGCACCACGCTCGGCGCGAGGCCGGCGTCGAGATGATCATGGATCTGCGCGGCGTCGAACCGGGTGACCGATGCCGAGGGGAAGAGGCAGTCGAGCAGTCCCGCGCGGGAAGCGGCGAGTTCGTTCAGCATGAGCGATCCGCCGGCCAATTCGGCGAGGACGGCGAGCAGACCCGTGCCAGCGGACGGCTCCAGAACGCGATCGGTCGCGGTGACCGCGGCGGCGGTGGCGGCCGCCAGACCCAGCGGGATGGGGGTGGAGAACTGCTGAAGGGCTTCGCTCTCGGCCGAGCGGCGGGTGTGGGTCGGCAGAAGCGCCGCGATCTTCGCCAGCATCGGCAGCATGGCGGCAGGCGACGTGGCCTTGGCGCGGATCGCCGGGCCGAACTTGCGCAGGAACAGGACCGTCGCCGCCTCGCAAGCGTCATAAGCGGTTTTCCAATCCCAGGCGCCCGATGCGTCGGAGGCGCCGAAGGCGGCCTCCATCGCGCCGCGCAACGTGGCGGCATCGATCTGCGCGCCGCGTGCGAGATGCGGCAGGAGGAAACGCGCCGCTTCGGCGATACGCGGCGATGGGTCAGCGACGGGCACGAGCGGAAGGGCTGGAGCCAGGGCGGCACCGGATGCGGGAAGATGCGTCATGGAGGGTCCTTCAGGAGAGCGGGAAAGGTCCGAGCCGCCCGGCGCTCTCTCTCGACCGCACCGGCTCAAACCCGTCCCGGCCGTCCTCTCCCTCTGATTCCAAAGGCTTGACGCGCAGCGCCGCCGCACAAACCGCTCGTTACGGCGCGACCAAGATGCGAGTGGGGTTTCGGTCGCCGGGCGGCGTGGCTACACTCCGTCGATAATCTCAAGGCGCGTATCCCCGTCGGCCTCCGAGGCCTGTCCGCGTCTTCGGTGCAACGCGGTCAAGAGGAGGCAAAGGATGAAAGCAAGCGCAGTCTGGATTGTTGCCGTGGTCGCCTTGGCGGTGGGATTCGGCGCAGGGTTCGGCCTGCGGCCGGTCTTCATTCCCACGACCTCGGCCGCCGCAGGCGTCGCACAGCCGACCGAGCAGGAAGCGACGGACGCCGTCCGGCGTCACAAGCTCTTCACGGGTACGTCGCTGGCCAATGCGACGCTGAAGCTTGGCGATTGCTCTGCGGGCGGCGTCGGCCCCGGCGTCACGTGCATGACGCAGCTTACGATGGACCCGACGCGGCCCAATGCTGCGCCCCAAAACCGCCCGATCGGATTCGCGCGCGTCAACGGCCAATGGGAAGTAGCTGTCTGGTAGAGGGACGGCATGCCGCCGGTCGGTGGGGCGTCAGTGCCAATAGCAAACAAAGAAAAAGCCCGGCTGATCCCTGTGGCGCAGGGGGCCGGGCTCAAGCTTATCGGTATCTGGGAGCCGGCGGCGATTGCCGCCGGACAGTGTCGATCATTCTGCGGCGACCAGGTGCGCTGGGTCATCCTCGCTGTCTGCCGAGGCCTCGTCATCGCTCGCGAGGAAATCCGGCAGCGCCTCGGTCTCCCCATCGGCCTCGGCCGCCGGCCCGGTGGCCGGTTCGAGCTCGGCGAGGCGCAGCGGCTCGGGCAGCCATCCGCTGTCGGCCAGTAACCGTTCGGCTTCCTTGGCCATGTCGCCCTTCTTCAGATGGTCGATGAGCTGTGCGGCCCGCTCGCCAGCCCCTTCGCGCACGGCTTCGAGGATGCGCGGCTTGGTCACGCGGCCGAGGTAGTTATCGACGGTAGGCGTCCAGCCGACCTCCACCATGTCGAGCCGAACCGCACGAGCCAGCCGATCGGCCTGACCGAGGCGGCATTCGAGGCTGTGCTGCGAGACGCCGGAGCCGCCATAGCGGTCGACCTTCTCGAACAGCGCGTTGACGCCGTAGCTGACGCAATGGGCGAGCAGTGCCAGACGGCTGACCTCGTCCAGTCCGTCGAGCCAATCCCACAGCGCCTGATCCTCCTGCGGGATGTCGGTCTTCCAGGCCTCCTGCCGCTCGCTGACAGCCTTGGCGGACGCGCTGTCCTTCAGGTCGGCGGCCTGCACGGGGAAGAAAACGTGCCGGACGCTGGCTTCCAGGCACCCGCCGGTGGTCGAGCTGCGCTGGAAGGTGTCGGTGACGAGCTTGTGCAGCAGCGCCGTCAGGGCGACATGGGGATTGTTCGCCAACGCGTCGCGCAGTGCCAGCGTGCGATGCGCGGTTAGCTCCATCACGAGCCGTTCGGGCAAGGGCTTGATCGTCTCCTCCTCGTCATCCTCGATCTCGGCCGACTGGCCGCCGATGGTGATGACGGCCCGCTGCACCGACGGTGCCACCGGATCGGCGCCCTCGGCGCCCTGGATGGCGTCACCGCCATCAGTTTCGATGGTCACCGGCCCCTCGTCCTCTGGGCGCACATGGCCGCGATCGATCGTGAGCGAGCCATCGGCGTCGATGCTGATGAACACGCCGGCGCGGGCGATGTCGGCCGGATCATAGATGGCGGGCCGCTGGTCGAAGGCGTTCAGCGCCGTCTCGATCTCGCCAAGCCGCTCGTCCACATCGTCGGGCAGTTCGTCGGCGCCTTCATATTCGGCCTCCAGCTTGGCGTATTCGGCGGTGAGGGCCTCGAACGTCGCGCGCTCCTCGTCGGTCAGATCGGTAGGCGTGCCGGTGATCTCGCGCAGTCCACGCGCGACATCGTAGGGATGGCTGACATCGACCTCGATCCATTTCCAGCCTTCGCCCGCGACATCGTCGGCGATGATCTTCAGCTTCTCGGAAACCAGGCGATCGAGCAGCGCCGGGTCCTGTAGCCATCCGCCGTCGTCGGCCTGGAACAGATCGCGCATGATGCCGCCGCCGGCGGCCTCATAGGCGTCGAGCCCGACGAAGATCGCCCGCTTGTCGGACGCCCGCACGGTGCTTTCGGTGAGCATGCGGCGGATCTGATAGGGCTCCTTGGACCAGGAGTTGCGGATCGACTCCCAGACCTGCACCTGACGGGCCTCGTCTGCCGAGACGGTAAAGGCCATGAGCTGCTCCAGCGTCATACCGTCCTCGGCATAGACGTCGAGGAGCGACTGCGCGACCGCAGCCAGGCGCAGGCGCTGCTTCACGATGTTGACGGGGATGAAGAAGGCCGCCGCGATGTCTTCCTCGGACTGGCCCTTCAGGCGCATGTCCTGAAACGCGCGGAACTGGTCGAGGGGATGCAGCGGCGCGCGCTCGATATTCTCGGCGAGTGAATCCTCCTCGGCGAGGATGGCGGTCGATGGATCGCGCACCACGCAGGGCACCGCGGCGGTCTTGCCCAGGCGCTTCTGCTTCACCAGAAGGTCCAGCGCCCGGTAGCGGCGGCCGCCGGCTGGAACCTCGAACATGCCGGTCTCCTGGCCCTCGGCGTCGAGAACGGGGCGGACGTTGAGGCTCTGGATGAGGCCGCGGCGGGCGATGGAGGCCGCAAGGTCATCGATCGACACGCCAGCTTTCACGCGCCGGACGTTCGACTGGCTCAGCACCAGCTTGTTGAAGGGAATGTCGCGCGAGGACGACAGGGTGATCTTCTGAACGACAGTAGCCATCGGGATTTACTCCGCGACGGGCGGCCGAAAGCCTCTCTCTCGGCCTCCAACCCGTCACGAAAATCCCTCGACCCTCTTCCTCTCAGGGGCGCCGTGACGGAGATCCGCCGAGCCCGGAATCCTTGGAACAAGCGGCGCGGACATCGCTCAGGAGTTCCTCTGCCGCGTTGAGCACCTGTTGCGGCGACAAGAGCGCGGGCTCGTGCGCCGCGAGATCGCGAATGCGATGGCGGCAATAGTAGGGCGAGAGGATTGTGAGGAGCGGATGCAGATCTGGGTAGCTCGGATGGAGGCCGAGCCGTTCAGCGGCGTCCAACGCCTTGGGCAGATCGTGCCGGATTTCGAGCCGGCACCGTTCGTCGCTCCAACCTCGGAATTGCAGGAAGGATTTGAGCGACAGCTCGATCGCACAGGCGATGTGGTGAAACAGGATTTCACGGGAGTATCGATCATCCCGGGATAGGTGCCGGACGCCGGCCAGAAAGCCGGCGGCGTTCTCGAGCAGATGCTCGCCACGGAAGCGCATTGTCATCAGGCCGCCTCTCGCTCGTCGGTGTCGGCGGGTGCCGGCAAGGGGTGTGCGTCCTCGGAGAGGAAGCTGAGAATGTAGTCGGCCGCTTTGCTCGCTTGAGAGGCGGCGCGCACGATGGCGCGATTGTCGTCGCGGAGCACCTCCAGCCAGGCGGCGATGTAATCCGCGTGGCGTACCGTCGGTACGATGCCGAGCGAGGCGCAGCAGAAGGCGGCGTTCATCTCGGCGATCAGTTCCTCGAAGGCATATTTTTTCGTGCCGAAGGAGCCCGAGAGATCGCGGTTCAGCCGGTGCGGCGCGCCGCTGGCATGCCCGAGTGTGGACCGGCGTGCAAAAGGGACCCCGTTAGCGGGGTGATCGGCGTCTAAAAGGGACCCCTCATTCTGATGGTGTAGCGGACTGCCTGGTTTTCC
>Ga0307492_10000400_pt1 | contig 18449 bp, 32 predicted proteins | sample SI3LmetaG_FD_202365 | JGI IMG/M metagenome (GOLD analysis project Ga0307492, IMG submission 202365) | Sea-ice brine microbial communities from Beaufort Sea near Barrow, Alaska, United States - SI3L | ecosystem: Environmental > Aquatic > Marine > Coastal | place: USA: Alaska | collected 2017-05-06 | reverse complement strand
GAACAAAGATCAATATCATTTGAAAAGCACGTTTTCGGTGTATTTTCTGGCTGCATGGTGTTTCACAACGAGAAATGGCTGCCTCTTGAGAATATAAGAGGGTTCGACGACAAATAACCGCTTGACTTACTTATTAAACTTTATCAACCATAAGGAATAAAGCTTTAATTGATAGCGATAAAGCGTTATAATACAATCGTCAAAACGTTAAGGGCTGTTTGCCCAAGTCTTCTAAGACTAAAAACTAGCAGAAAAAGCTGATTTGAACCGTCAGTCATAAACATCACATGAAGAGTCTTTAAAGCAAATTTCAGAGCCTTAGTTTATTCGTGTGATGGTAACTAGACCGGCGGTTCAACTGAGGTTTGCTTTAAGGGCTTTTTTTATGTCCGCAATTCCTCAAAAATAGTCTTTACGACATTTATCACTATATCAGCACAAATTAAATTGAATGCCGAAGGGCTTTAAACTGGCAAGGAATGCCGATATTTACGTATGTAACAAGGATACCCACAACGTCAACGAGTTACATCACCCGATATAAGGGGGCATATAATTAAACTGATTGTATGCTTTTTGGAAACGTACCAGGTTATTGTTTTTATCTCAATAATTAGTGGATTGGCTAGTACTCCGCCTGAAAAGGTTCATCTTGTAGTGAGGTGTTTAAAGGGGGAAAGTTGGTAGTATTGCGTCAAAAAAACGAGATTTTATCATAGGGGTAAGGCAATGAAAAAGCTAAGTAAAGATCATAAAAAACTACTGACAGACATGTACTTATCAAGAGATTTTGAAATAATTAATCAATCTCACGGCGTCGCCATTCAAGTTCGCATTGTTGGACTGGATGTTGATGTATATCCCACTACAGGCACTATTTGCAAGATAGGAGGAAAAGCTTTAGCTAGGGGCTATCAGGGCGTGGAACTGCTGGCTAAACTGTTAGGTGACAAAGTACTTAAAAAGAAAGAGAAGTTTGTTGATAGAGTTTCAATTTTAGAAAAAGAAGTTGAAGAACTAAAAGAGTTTGTAAGTGATCTACAAATATCAATAGAAGAAATAAGATTGAAATTGTAATGAAAAATCACGAAGCAGAGCAAGAAAGGGTCAAGAATCAATCGATAGCCGAGTGGATAAGCGAGTTCAGCGGCGAACCGATAAAAGAAGAAAAGATTGAAAATGGCAATAATGACGACAATTATGGGTTTGAGTTTTGATGAATGACGGATTCTATGATGGCGGGGTGAGTGGTGAAAGGTTCGGCGACCGTCAATGGCTGAAAGAGCAGATTGATCTGCTACCTATCGCGATGCAGAAAGACGTTAGCAATAGATACAAGGAAATTTACAGGAGTCTGGCGGGTGATGAAGCGCAGAGATTCAGAAGTAATTCTTGGCTACGTAAAGTTGTTAAAAAGAGTAAAGTTGTCGTTGACAAAAATTCATTAGCGTTTTAATATGGCTAGCGGTTGGGGGTTGCTCCCTTTATCAATTCGTCATTGACAGCCGTTTTAATTTCTCAGACGAAAACTATGGGACGAATAGTTATGGCACTTTTTAAATTAAGAGATTACCAAGAAAGATCAATCTCACTATTAAGACAATCATTTCAATCAGGTAAAAAACGACCTATTCTTGAGTTACCAACCGGATCAGGAAAGACGGTTATTTTAGCTCACATTGTTGCAAGCTCACTGGATAAGGGTAACAAGGTATTATTTGTTGTCCCATACATTTCATTAATTGAACAAACTATTAGATCATTCGAGGCGCAAGGATTGCCAACGGCTGGAGTTATACAGGGTAATCACGAGCTAACCGATAAAACCAAAAGACTACAAATTGCTAGCGTTCAAACACTATCAAGAAGAAAGATAGACGATTACGGTTTAATCTTAATCGACGAATGTCATTTACAATACGCCAACTTTTTAGCGCATATTGAAAAAATAACCACTCCAGTCATAGGGGTCACAGCGACCGCCTACAGCGTCGGACTTGGTAAGCACTATGACAACCTCATACAGCCTATAACAATGCGAGAAATGATTGATCAGGGCTATCTATGTCCATATATCGCTTACTCAACCTCTAAGCCAAACATGGAAACAGTTAAGGTGAGTAAAGGAGACTATGCTACCGCTGAAAATTCAAAAGAAATGTCGAAGCCGCAAATCATGGGAGACATTGTCAAAACGTGGTTAAAATTAGGGGAAAACTCGCCGACAATATGCTTCGCGGTCGATGTTAAGCACGCTAATTATTTAGGCTCAGAGTTCGATAAAATAAAAGTAAGCAACGAAGTAATAACAGCAAAAACGCCCATGGAAGAGAGGGAAGTTATATTTTCTGAATTCAAAAAAGGGAATATAAAACTATTAATAAACGTTGGCACATTAATAGCCGGGTTTGATTCTATCGTTCATTGTATCATCCATGCTAGGCCAACTAAATCACAGATAATTTGGAAGCAGAGTTTTGGGCGCGGCTGCAGGATGTCGGACGGTAAGGAAAGGTTAATACTTTTAGATCACGCTGGAAATTGTGAAAGGTTAGGTTTTCCAGAGGATTATTACATTGACGAACTAGATGACGGCGACAAAGGAAAAGCAAGCAAGGCAAAAAGAAAAGAATTACCCGAGGCATTACCGAAAGCGTGCGTTAAATGCGGATTTGTTAAGCCTCCAAAAATATCAATATGTGAAAAATGCGGATTTGCGCCGAGAATAACTGAAAATGTCGAGACTGTAGATGGCGAATTGCAGCAAATAAGCGGTAAAAAGAAAACAGAAAAGGCGACAACGGAGGAAAAAACAGCGTTTTATTCTGAATTATTAGGGTATCAAACGGCAATGAGGTGGAAAGATAAACCAAAAACTATCAGTGATGGCTATTTATCGCATTTATTCAAAGCTAGATTTAACGTGTGGCCTAATCACTATAAGAGTGTAACAAGCCGAGAGCCTACCGAGTCAACGCTTGGTTATATTAAATCAAGGCAGATAGCTTTCGCAAAATCAAAGGCTACTAAATGAAATCACTGAAAGACGAAAGACCGCCACCATATAAGCATTTTATGGCGTTTGATGAAAAAACCAGCGACTTATTCTTAAACTTTTTAATATACAGCGAACATAATAAGTTTTACATAGCAGGCAAGCCGTTCACCAAATGGCAATTAATTTAAATCAAGGGAGTTTTTAAAATGAGAGAGGCGCTAGGCATATGAACGCATTCCAGGAAGTTCCAGCAAGTAAATCCTCAATAGCGAGGCGGAAACTTGTTCATGGTGTTGGCGTTAATGACACTAATTACAAGCCGCATCAAAGTGTAAATGGGAAGGTTTTGTACTGTCCTTATTTCGCAAAGTGGAGAGCTATGATTCACAGGTGTTATTCAGGACATTGCGTCGCTTATGCTGGTTGTTCTGTTGATGATAAATGGCTATTGCTATCTGTCTTTAAGTTCTGGATGAAGTCGCAGGATTGGAATGGTATGCAATTAGATAAAGACTTAAAAATAAAAGGTAATAAGGTGTACTCTGAGAATGCGTGTCTATTTATACCGCATAAATTAAACACCATTTTAAATGGTCGGAAGGCAGCTAGGGGGCTCTATCCGCAAGGCGTTAGCTTGGCAACTAGAAATAGGGGTTTTATTTCGCGCATAAATAAAAGCGGAAGCCTGAAGCACTTGGGTTATTTTAATACTCCAAAAGAGGCGTCGAAAGCATACCAACAAGCTAGAACCGATAAAATACAGGTTCTTATCGACAACAACACATACCCAATGGCTACGCAATACCTAAGCCAACACATTAACCAAGGGAGTAACTAAAATGAGTTTAAAAAATCACACATGGAGCGATTACGATGTTTCATACAAAGGACCTAAATTTGCAGCCGCTTACATAGATATCACTTTAAATCCTGACATCCCAGTCAACGATGGCATCTATTTCTCAAAAGAGGACGTATTAGCAATGGCTAAGCACTTTAAAATCGAGGTGGTGAAATGAATATAAAAAGAAAGCGAGAAGCGGGCGGGGTTTTAGGTCGCGCAGGGATATCGGCAGAAATAATAAAGCTTTGCAAAATTGTTGCTGAAAATGAAAACTACAAAGAAGCAATAGAAATAGCGGGGAGGATAAAGGTTCTAGCTGAATCCTCGACTTGTGATAGTTACTGGTGCGGAAAGATGAACCTTGGAATAACTTGGCAGGAATTCGAGTTCGATTATATGTTAAAAACAATTGAATCAGGCGGATCTAAAAAGGTCTGGATGTAAAATATAAGCAATCAAGGGAGCAACTAAAATGAGTAGCGATGAATGGATAGATGTTAATGATAGATTGCCTGATAACATACAACCGGTAATCGTTTTATTTAATGCTGGCAGGGTTTACACAAGCAGGTATCATTCTGGAAATGGGGAGTGGGTAGATTACAACCCATTCATAACCCACTGGATGCCACTACCTAAACCACCGGAGTTAAAATGAATACAAATCACTTGCAAATATCCATGCGTAAAACGATAGACAGGCAATACAGCAGAATACAAGAGCTTGAAAAAATAATAGAAAGAGTCGGAGATTGTATAGCAATGGATTTATCAAAAAGCTATGTGATCGGCGTATTGAATGAGTCTAAAGATAAGGAATAAACAAAGTGAAATGGATCAAAAAGGGTAAATATTACGAAATATTTAACGGCTACACGATGAGCTGGAACGACCCGAAGGATAGATACACCCTTTATTACAACAAAGAGCATCTAAAGTCAGGCTCAAGAGATGAGTGCATGGCTGAGTTTTGGATACATTTTAAAAGCGATAAGAAATAGCATTTAAAACACTTGACTATGAACAATAGTTCACTTATCATCATTTCATCAAATAACAAGAGAGATAAAAATATGTTCACAGAGATTCAGCAATATATAAAAGATAAAGATTATCCAGTTAATAACAGTGATTCTACCTGTTTGGAAATTATGGCAGATTTTAAAGATAATATACCTGAGGCTTATGAGGAGATATCTTACGAAATTTATTACCAAATGGAGGAAAACAGAATTAAAAACTCTGATTGGATTACCAGCATCATTGAAGATGCGATAGACGGCCATCACGACACTTTAACCAACTTAATAACACATCACACTAATGACTACATTAAGACCGTCAACGCTGAAATTGAAGACATTGAAGATGAAGCAATTGAGGTTTCTCTAACAGCAATGAGAGACAAGCAGCAAAACATTGATTGTGATAATAGCGAAAGACTAAGGAGTATATAAAATGAAACAATCAACAAAAGAAAAAATAGAATTTGCCGGAGTGATTATTTTTATTGTCGCATCAATGATTTTAATGGGTTACGTAGAAACGTCGGAGCTTATCTAATGAGTAAAAGCGAATTAGAAGTAAATATTGCTTACATGGTCGCCGAAGGGTTTGGTGATTGGGATGACGCTAAAAGAAGCGCAGAGATTCAAGGCTTGAACTTTGACGAAGTTAAGCTGGCATACGGCAGAATCTATGAGAATGAGCAATGTAATGACGCGGGGTTTAATCATGCATAAATTATTAAATACAATTCAGCAATCTATCAAAGTTGAGAAAGGGCAATGGAACGACTTCTCAAAATTCAAGTATAGAAATTGTGAAGATATACTGAAAGCGGTTAAGCCTTTGTTGGTTGATGCCAATCTAGTTCTTACTGACGAGATTATCAATCTTGGCGAAAGGTACTACATTAAAGCGACAGCTAAGCTAATCGACGGCAATGGGTCGTCTATCGAGTCATACGGGTGGGCTAGAGAGGCTGAGAACAAGAAAGGCATGGACGAATGCCAGCTAAGCGGGTCGACTAGTAGTTATGCAAGAAAATATGCGTTGTGTGGGCTATTTGCGATTGATGACGGCATTGATTCTGACTCGATGGATAACTCTAAGAGTGCGAAAGTGCCGGAAAAGGAAACAAAGTGGTATAACCTCGACAAAGCTAAAACAGATCAAATGCTAGCTAAGTTGAAATCAGGTGAACAAACAAATCAAGGCATAATCGACAGCTTAAAAAATGCAGGTTTTGCAATCAGCAAGAAAACTAAAGAAGATATAATGGGGCTAAAATAATGGAAATTAAAATATTTGAAAGTGTAACAACAGAGCAGTCGCTTTGCGAAATAGAAAAAGAGGCTGAAAAATATGATGGTCTTTATGTTGAAATGGAAAATTCAGACGAGCGTAAATTCGTAAAAGACAAGGCTTCATTAATCGGTAGTCTATTAAAGAAAATAGATAGAGTGCGAATTGATGTTAGTAAGGAGTATAAAATTAAAGTTGAAAGCGAAGCTAAGAGCATAAAAGAGCGCTTAGAGCTGGCTAACAAACCATTTACAGCTTTAATAGAAGATTATAAGCTATTTAGAGAAAAGCAATTGCTAAAAGAGAAAAAATTGCAGGCGGCTAAAGATTTGGCTTTTCAATTACCGCTTGATCACGATGACGCTATTTTAATAAATAAAATGTTTAATTTTGAAATTGCAGAAAAAGCCAGAGAGCAACAAGAAAGAGATCAAGCGATTGCTGATAATGCAAAAAAAGAAGCGGAACTGAAAGCGGAACAAGCGGAAAAAGAAAAGCTAGAATTGATAGAGCAAGCTAAAGCTAATGAAATTCGAGCCGTGCAACTTGCAATTATTGAAGAAGAAAGAACGCTTGAGGCCGCACGACAAGCCAAAATTGACGCAGAACAAGCAGAGATCAAAAGACTTGCAGACGTTAAACAAACTCAAGAAGAAGCTACACAGCGAGAGATTGAACGTCAGAACGCGGAAAAGAAAGCAGAGCAAGAAAGGTTAGCTAAGTTAGAATCTGATAAAAAGCATGTTGGCGCGGTTCGATGTGAAATTAAACAGCACATAATGAAAGCATCAGGAATAGATGAAGCTACAGCGGTAAAAGTGGTCAAGTCGTTATTGAAAACTGTTAGAATCACGGTTAATTACTAATGAATCTATTAAACACAAAACAAGCAATGAAGCACCTGGGAATCAAGTCAGAAGCAACATTTAAGACTTATAGACAAAAAGGTTACATATTAAAGCCGCACTTAGTAAGTAGCGCGGGGAATGTTTACAGGGACATAGATTTAGACAGAGCGAAGAAGCCGATTGCTAAGTATATAAGCTTTGTAAAAGTATACGGTAGGCTTCACAGGCCAAAGCCAATAGAATTCGGTGGCAAACAGGCATTATTTAATCAATTTTTAATCAATCATAAGAGAGCAATAACATAATGGCGACTAAAGGCGTAAATAAAGTAATCTTAGTAGGCAATTTAGGCAATGATCCAGAAGTTCGTTATTCTGCAAACGACGATGCTATAACCAAAATCAGCATAGCAACAAGCGAGAGCTGGAAAGATAAAAATACAGGTCAGATCAACGAAAAGACAGAGTGGCATAATGTTGTGTTTTTTGGCAAGCTAGCAGAAATAGCTGGTGAATATCTAAGAAAAGGCTCTCAAGTTTATGTTGAGGGGAAGCTTAAAACTGATAAATATAAAGATAAAACAACGGGCGCAGATAGATATTCAACAGGGATTGTTGTTGATAGCTTTAGCGGAGTAATGCAAATGCTCGGCGGCAGACAGGAAGGTCAACAGCCGCAACAGCAACAGCAAGCGCAGGCAAAGCCACAACAGCAAAACCAGTCACAACAGCAACCGCAGCAGAAGAGTGATCAACAGTTTAACGATAGCTTCGAAGATGATATACCTTTTAGATAAATCCCCTTGTAGACTTATTGAAGTTAATAGGTTATGCTCTTGGGATGTAAAATATTAAGGGCAATAAAATGAAAGAATGTTTTAAGTGTAAAAAAGTCTATCCGCTATCTGAATTTTATAAACACAAACAGATGGCGGACGGTCATTTAAATAAATGTAAAGAATGTGCAAAAACGGATTCTACCTTAAATAGAGGTGATAATTTAGAAAGAGTTAGAGCTTATGATAGGGCTAGAGGCTCTAGGCAAAGTAAAGAGCAAGTGAAAGCATATAGGGATAAATACCCTAACAAGTATAAAGCTCACAACATAGTGAATAATGCGGTAAGAGACGGAAAGCTATTTCCATTACCTTGTGAAACTTGCTTTAATACGCATAACTTGCACGCGCACCATGATGATTATGCGAAGCCTTTGAATGTTAGGTGGCTTTGCGCTAAACATCACTCACAATGGCATAGAGATAACGGTGAAGCTCTAAACCCATAAAGAATGAAGGAAGTTATGAATAACATTAAAAAACTACTGAAAGCCAAAGAAATGAGCCTCGAAGATTTGGCAAAAATCACGGGCTACACTTCCAGGCATTTAAGATACTTGCAGAACAACGAGAAACAGCCAACTATTAAACTTGCTCGGTTAATTGCTTATGTGTTGACCGGTGACGACGATGTCAGGAAAGTTTGGAAATGATTGAATTGTTAAACACAGATTGCATGGAATATATGGCTACGCTAGAAGATAATGCTTTTGAATTGGCTATTGTTGATCCTCCTTATAGAGATCAAAACAAACCAACCAAAGAAATGAAAGCTGCAAGCAAAAAAACAAATTCCAAACGATTTTTTAAAACTGAGATATTGGGCAAAAAACCCACAATAGATTTTTATAACGAGCTTTTCAGAGTTAGCAAAGAGCAGATTATATGGGGCGCTAATAACTTTGAATTTCCACACTATAAAGGTTTTGTCGTATGGGAGAAAACAAATATACCTGAAAATTTTACTATGTCGATGTGTGAAATAGCATCGTTATCAGAGGGCTTAAGCACGACAGCTAAAATATTCAGGGAGACATCTAATAGAGGTGGTTACTCAATACATCCCACGCAAAAACCAGTAGGGCTTTATGATTTTTTGCTAAAAAACTACGCCAAAGAGGGAGATAGAATACTAGATACCCATTTAGGCTCAGGAAGTAGCGCAATAGCAGCGCATTATGGCGGCTTTGATTTTGTAGGGTGCGAGTTAGACAAAGATTATTTTGACGCGGCTAAGCAACGGTTTGACGATCAAACAAGACAGAAGGCTATGTTTTGAGTGAGGAGATCATCATCAACACTGAAAAAGCTCTTTATGATTATATCGAGCTTTTAAGGTCCAACTTTGATGAGCATAAGTATTTGCGGGTGGATATGAAAACCGGTAAGCAACGCACGGGACTGCAAAATAGGTCATTACATTTATATTGCGGTCAACTTGCTCAAATGTTTAATAATGACGGCTTAACATTTACAGCGTTTTTCAAAGAGGGCTTTGAGCTGAGTTGGACACCTGAAATCGTAAAAGACAATATTTGGCGAAAAGTTCAATTAGCAATGACGGGCGAAGACTCAACAACCAAGCCGAAAACGAGTGACTACCCCAAGATTTATGAGGTAGTTAATAGAAAGTTAGCATCACTGGGTTATGGCCTTGAATGGCCAAATAAGGATAGATAGAATGGCTATGATTAAACCGAAGCAGAAAAAGTGCAAAGCTTGCAAGTCTTTATACAGACCATATCAGACAACGCAAACAGCTTGCGGGATTGCTTGTGCGATAATCTTAGCTAAAAGAAAGGCAGAGCGAAAAGATAAAGAGAAATCAATTCTGGCTAAAAAAGTATTTTACGCTACTGATTTAAAAACCCGCAAAGCAGGGGCTAAACGAGCTTGTCATGCTTATATTAGACTAAGAGACAAAGGTTTGCCTTGTATATGCTGCAACCGTCCGATAGTGGGCGACGTTCACGCGGGTCATTACTTAGAGTCGGGAAATAATCCACATACTCGATACGATGAAAACAATATACACGCTCAATCCAATTATTGTAATACGTATCAAGGTGGCGATTCTGATGATTATCGTGGAAACTTAATTAAAAAAATAGGCTTGGATGAGGTGTTGACGCTCGAAAGTATGAAAGGTGGAACGGTTAAAAGAACTTGTGATGACTTGGCGGCACTAGAGAATTATTTCAACAGCAAAATTAAATTATTAAAGGAAGGTGATTAGGGTGGATGATAGACTACGAGAATATATAGAAAAAAACTCTTTTAAAAACGATGTAATCGAAACTGATTTTGAGTTACTGATGGGTACAATAACAGGATTGGAAGAAAAAAATGGAAAGCTAGAAAAGCAACTAGCTGACTATCGAAATTGTCAAAATAAAAACTCAATTGAGAATGACAGGCTTTATGACGACAATGCATCTTTAAGAAAACAACTAGCAGACAGAGGAGATAAATAATATGATTGAAAAAATACAAATAACAGCTTTAATAATGCTTGCTGTATTCTGGTTTATGATCTGGATTTTTAGTGAGGTCGATGGGTTTAGGGTGAAGGCGGCACTTGTTTCCTGCTTGATTTTATCTGGCGCTGTAGTCACAGTAACCGCAATAATCAGAGTATGGATTTGATTAATTTAACAAAGGAAGGTGATCAACCATTTTCCCGACATCAGGAAAAAGGTTAAATTGTAAGCAAGCGCAATAAGAGATATAATGTAAATCAATTCAACAGATGAAGGTGAAATTATGTGTCCGACAGGTCAAGATGGTAGCAAGAAGCCGCCGAAACGAAAAAATGCAAACGCTAAAAAAGAAATCTAAATAGTGTTTGATGGTATCTGCATATTAATTGCGCTTTATCTTTATACAAAAGTTTGGCGCAATTATCAAAGCATAGCATTTACAGTGCTATGCTTCTTTGTTGTCTCAGATGTAACTTACAACTATCTATTCAAAGACTTCAGGGGCTCTAATAACTGGCTTATATATCAATTATATAGCGCTATCAATATCGCAGTTATCTACAAATTAAGACAGCTAAACGCGCATCTATTCATCATTGGTTTAATTGTATCTAATACATTGGTCAACGTAGTAACTAGTTTTTATTTCATCAGCCAAGCAGTCAGCCCTTCCGTGTATAATCTGTATCCTTATTTTGCAGGAGCAATTTCAATACTTTGTTTAATTTATTTAAGGATGCTAGGTAATGGAGTTAGATATCTTAACAGCAACATTAATAATCAAGGCGCTGTCAGTGTTCTTTTTCGGCGTAGCAACGGGGGTTTATTTTGAGCGGCGAGCCAATTTCAAGACCAGAATTCGATCTTTATCTAAAGATGACGACGGAAAGCAGCCAAGCGACGGCGAAAGCTATCGAAGCGATACAAATACAAGGGCAAGAAACCCTAGAGGTGCTTAAAGAGTTGATAATTCATAACAGCTTGAAGCACGACAATACAAACGAGCGACTAATTAAACTATTTGAAAAGCAAAAAACATTAGAAGAGGCGGTTGAAGCTAATTCTAAAATAACAGAATTCTGGCAAGTAGTTAAAAAATACGCGGCTTATGTATTGATTGGAGGCCTTACTGTTTACGGCGCCCATCTAGTTAAACATTATATTATCGACGAAACCCCAGCTCCTATGGTGGTACAATGAGCAACATGGATAAATCAGTTTATATCAGTGAGCACTTTATGCGATTAGAATTTGAGTGTCGGTGTGGTTGTGGTTTTGCAACTGCTGACGTTGAGCTAGTTGAGGCTTTAGAATGGCTCAGGAATCACTTTGACGCACCTATCAAAATCAATTCAGCATGTAGATGTAAAATATATAATAAGTCGGTGGGCGGCGCTCCAAATAGTAAACACTTAGAAGGGTTGGCCGCTGACATTAGTGTTTTTGGGGTCGATCCTGAAAAAGTACAAGATAAGTTTGACCAAAAATATCCAAATAGTTACGGGTTAGGTCGATATACAAATTTCACTCATATAGATTCACGTTCAAAAAAAGCAAGGTGGTAAAATGAACACATTCAAAAAAGCATTAAAATCATGGACAATCTGGATCAACACTACCGGCGTTTTACTATTAACAGTCGCAATGTCAGAGCCGCTATTAATGAGCTGGTTGAATGATAATAACTTTTCATACGTTATCGTCATCGCTAATTTACTATTAAGATTTAAAACTAATTCTGCGCTAAGTGAGAAATAATGCTAGGTCTAAGCACGTTAAAAAGTTACGGACTCGGCATTCTGGCGTCTATTGTTGGCTTTCTAACGATAAGAAACAAGTTCCTAAGTCACAAAAACGAGAAGCTGGAGCATGACGCTTTAATTATTGACGAAATTAAAGCGATTCATGAACAGCAAGAAGAAGATGCAGTTGAAAATAAAAAAGAATCAACCGAAAGATTAAAGGCTAAAAATGAAAAAACTGATTCCGCTGATACTATTGACCTCAACAGCTTGTAGTACAACAGAAATAGCGCATGTGCCGCTTGATTGTAGAGAAATTACACAATCTCAGGTGCATTTTACTGATCAAGAAAACCAAACAACGCCTTTAACAGTTAAGAAAAAGTTTAAAAAGCGGTCGGATCAATTAAAAGAAATGATCACGCTAGCATGTAATGATATTCTTGATCACAATGAGAGCTTCAACAAATGAAAGCCATAATTTTAATCATTGCGCTATTATCATTAGACGTGCAAGCAGCGAGCTTTGAGCGCGAATCTTTTTACTCTGATAAAATATGTGTGGAATACGGCGGGAAGCCTGCGCGGACGAAGCAAGGTCTTTACGTTGACTGTCTAACTGATTTGTTAGCAATAGAATTTGACTGGGCTAAACGTCCGAAGAATTACGAGTGTATTGGGCAATCAATAGTATATGCGGTACAAACTGATAAACTAGCAGCTTGCGTATTGTTAGCGAGAAACAAAAAAGAATTAGAATTTGCAAATGCTCAGCTCAAGTATATGAATAGAGCTGGCGTTTATTTAATCATAGAAAAGCTTTACTAATAGAATTACTTAAAAATGAGGATAGAACAATGGCATTAGGCGACACAGGATTATTTGAAGAATTAGCATTGACAATCGGAAGTGAAGATCACAACTTTACGAGCGACACGTTTGCAATGATATTAATAACAACTTTACCAGTTGTGGGTCAAGCTTCACCAGACCGTGCAGATTACACGGAATGCACGGCAGGCGGCAGCTATTCGACAGGCGGCGTCACGTTAACGACTACTTACGCTGAAGTTGGCGGAGTAGCTACGTTTGACATTACAAACTCACCATCTTGGACGAAAGCGGCAGGTTCGCCGACAAATATTGTCGCTGGGTTAATTGTTAATAACACACACGCGGGAACTAATGACGCGATTGGGTTTGTAGATTTCACTGCAGACAGTGGCAGTACAGCGGTTTCGATGGTTGATTCAACTATTACAGCAAACCCAAACGCAAGCGGATTGTTTACTTTAACTGTAAACCCTTAAAATGACCATTAAATCAAAAAGCACTATTAAATTAGTGCTTTTTGCTGTCCGCGAGGTTGAATAATGGCTGGCGCTTATGTAAGTAGTTCGACAGTCGCACCAGGCGGTAGCTACACAGTTGATAGTACTGACGATGAGCTATTAGTCTGGATTGCTGCGTGTTATCGAGGTGCGGTTACATCAGGAACAAATCAAACATATAACTCTGTAGCAATGACAGAGCGCGAAGATTCTGGCACAGATCTGGCGGGTGGTGCAGATCCCTCTGCCAATATGTCCGACCTCTTAGCTCCAGCGACAGGCTCAAACACTTTAGATTTAGACTGGTCAAGCACGCCGAATGGAGAAACTGGCTGTGCTATAACCCTTTCAGGCATCCACCAAACTACGGCTTACGCATCAGGTGATAATAATACTTACGGCGCAGTAGATGACCCATCCATTGATATCGACGCAGTGGCGGGCGATGTAGCTATTTATTACAGAGTTCATGCGTCAGCATCAGCACCAACTTGGACCGCTCCAGAAGGTTTTACACAAAGATTCTCGGTTGCTTTGATATCATCGCCCGCAGTCAGGACTTTAGTCGTCTGGACTAGAGATGTAAGTTCAACATTGTCAGCTTTCACAGTACAAGCAACAAGCACAGGCACATCGAGGGGCGGAGTTCAAGGCTACGCTATTTACAATGAATCGGCGGGCGGCGTTGATATTGACGCAGATATGCAGCTTACAACAGTTAGCATTGATACTTTAGATTTTGCGGTAGATATCGACACAGCAATTGAGGCGGATTTACCACTTAAAACATTAGATGTTAATGCATTAAGCTTTACAGTTGACATAGATTCACCAATTAGCGCATCAATGCAGCTAAAAACGCTAGATATAAACAAGTTTAATTTTAGCGTAGATATTGAAACCCCAATCGATGCCAACTTATCACTTAAAACAATTGATTTAAACGCTTTATCTTTCAGTATAGACATTGATACACCAATAACGGCAGATTTAGAGTTAAAAACACTAGACATTGCAGTACTTGACTTTAGTGTCAATATTGATTCAGAAGTTACAGCGAATTTAGAAAGCAAAACGCTAACAATTCAACCTTTTGATTTTAGTGTAGAGATAGACACACCAATTGATGCAGAAATGCAACTAGAATCGCTATCAATAACAACATTCGGATTTAATGTATCGGTGAGCGGAGAAGTCTTAGCAGAAATGCAGAGAAAAGAAATCACGCTTCAGAAGTTTGATTTTAGTTTAGAAATTGATACTCCTGTCAACGCTGATTTACAATTAAAGACAATAAGTATAAGCGCTAATAATTTTACAGTTAATATAGATTCGACTGTAATAGCAGAAATGCAGTTAAAGACGTTAGATATAAACGTCAATGATTTTGTGATAGAGTTAATCACAGATATCACCGCACAAATGCAATTATCAACAGTATCGATAAATACATTTAATTTTAACGTGGTGATACCTTCTGACGTGGTTTGGCAAGATAGAGCTATAACAAGCAAAGATTGGACTTCGCAAGCAGTAGCAGCGGAGACGTGGGTAAATGAATCAATAACGACAGCGGATTGGGTGAAATCATGAGCAAGGGAAGTAATTCAAGAACGTTTTCGAAAGATGGCGCTAAAAGTATAAGTGAGAATAAATTCTGGCAAACTACAGAATACGCAAAGAGCAAAGATAAGAAACTAACAAGTAAGTAAATCAATCACGAATAACCTAATGGGACTCGTAACAGTATGGCAAAGACAACAAAACAAGCAATGAAACAAGCGCGTCAAGTGAATCACAGGCAAAAATTAAGTGAAGGCGGTCATTTACACTATGCTATTGATTCAATAGTAAAAATTGAACAGCTTAAAGCAAGTGAAACAAGTAGCTTTGAACTGAGTAAATTGAAGGTAGCAGCAGAGCTTAGACTTAAGTTAGTCGATAAATTTCTACCGAATCTTAAAGGTATTGAATTATCAGGCGTTGACGGTGGAGCTATAGAAATAGATCAATCTTGGACTGTTGAAGTGATAGGCGATTAAATGCCTAAAATGCAAATACCTAGAAAACTATTACCATTAGTTAAGAAGAAAAAGCGCTTCAAAGTTATTATCGGAGGGCGTGGGAGTGGTAAGTCTCACACAGTAGCCGACATATGTTTAATGGACGCTCAAACCAAGGGGATTAAAACAGGTTGCTTTAGAGAGTTTCAGAACTCAATCAGTGACTCGGTTTATTCTTTATTGTCTGATGAGATAGAGCGCCTAGATTTAAAAGGGTTTGATATTCAAAACAATGTCATATTGAACAACGGCCAGGACTCATTCACATTCAAGGGCATGGCTAGAAATCCAGAGTCAATTAAATCAATGCATGGTTACGAACGATTCTTTATAGAAGAAGCTCAAACAATCAGCTACAAATCCCTAAAAATGCTTACGCCTACTTTAAGAATAGAAGGTTCAGAAGTTTGGTTGGTAGGTAATCCAGCATCAAGCGCAGATCCTTTTTCTCAACGGTTCATCATTCCTTTCCAAAAAGAACTAGATAAGCATGGATATTACGAAGATGATTTGCATTTAATTATAGTTTGTAACTATATGGACAATCCTTTTTTTCCTGAAGTCCTTGAGGATGAGAGGAAATACGATTTAGACCATTTAGACCGGGCAGAATACGACCATATTTGGCTTGGCAAGTTTAATGATTCAATAGCTAACTCAATAATCAAAGTTGAGTGGTTCGATGCCTGCATTGATGCGCATAAGAAATTAGGCTTTAAACCATTGGGCGCAACTATCGTTAGTCATGATCCAAGTGACACTGGGAAGGATGACAAAGGCATAGCAATAAGGAAGGGTGCTGTATTTCTTGAAGTCGATAGCATGGCAACAGGTGACGTTAACGAAGGATGCGATTGGGCGACTAACAAAGCGATTAAATACAACGCGGATTTGTTTACGTGGGATTGTGATGGGCTTGGTGTTAGCTTGAATAGACAAGTTTCAGAGTCATTTCAGGGTATTAAGACCGATGTTAAGATGTTTAAGGGTTCAATGTCAGTTGATAACCCTGATCAAATATATCAGCCGCATGACAATATTGCAGAGCCAAAGACAAATAAGCAGACGTTTAGAAACAAGCGAAGCCAATACTACTGGAGATTGAGAGATAGGTTTTATAATACTTACCGTGCAGTGGTAAAAGGTGAATACATCGACCCGGACGAGCTAATAAGCTTAGATTCTGGCATTAACAACTTGCAAGGGTTAAGAAGTGAAATATGTCGAATACCTTTAAAATTGAACGGTTCAGGCATGATCCAGATAATGAGCAAGGATGAAATGCTGAAGCTTGGAATCGCTTCCCCAAACATGGCCGACAGTTTAATGATGGCCATGGAAATTCCCGAAATTATCGACGAATGGAAAGAATTGAAATATGAATCTGTGTCAATGGCATAGGTTTTTACAATACAATCAATTAAGTGATATAATAAGACTATAATTAACAGAGAGTTTAATAAATGCATAATAAAATGAGTGATTCAGAATTACTCGCTATCATTTCAAACGCAGAAAGGGACGCTGTTATTTACAATGGTGAGTTTTCGCACATCAATGAAAGACTGCTAAAAGACTATCTTGGCAAGCCTTACGGCGATGAGGTCGAAGATCAATCACAAGTTATATCTACAGATGTTCAAGACGTTGTAGAGTCTGATATGCCTAGTCTAGCGCGTGTATTTCTTGGATCAACACAACCAGTAGAGTTCCAACCATTCACTGGCAGCGATCAAGAGCGTCGAGAAGTCGAGGAGAAGAACATATACGTTAATCACTTGATTATGGATCAACCGACTAGCTATCAAACTTTGTTTTCTTGGATGAAAGACGCAACCATTCAAAAAAATGGCGTCGTTAAGTACTTCATGGAGGACAGCCGAAAAACTGAGGAACATAAGTTTGAAGGCGTAAATTCTAACGAGTTGAACCAAATATTTGAAAGCCTCGAAGGTGAAGATGTTTCTAAAATTGAAGTAGCGCAACAGCAAGAAGATATAAATTTAGGCACTTTTGATATTACTTTCAAAGTTACAAAAGGTCGTCAAGAGTTAAAAGTTGTTGGCGTACCCGCTGAAAAGTTTCTAATAAGTAAAAATGCAACTTGTATTGAAGATGCTGAACTAGTCGGCGACACGTCAAGCGATAAAACGAGAGGGCAGTTATTGTCTGAAGGTTTTAAGCGCACATTGATCGACCAGCTTCCAACTATTTCAACAGACAGAAATAATAAATCAACTTTGAAGTATGTTAGAGATCAAGATACGGGCAGCACAAGCGACACGCAGGGAATAGATGACTGGGCTAGTGAGTTAGTCGAAGTGACGGACTTGTACGTAAGGATCGACTTTGACGGCGACGGAATAGCAGAGCGTCGACACATATTAAAGTCAGGTAATCATTTATTAATCAACGAAGCTTTTGATCATTCTCCTTATGCAAGTCTGAGCGGGATAATCATGCCGCACAAAGCCATCGGTCGAAGTCGCTCAGAGCTAACACAGCAAACACAGAGAGTTAAGACGGTACTATTGAGACAGACTCTTGACAATATTTACGCAGTTAATAAGCCGCGTAATGTGGTTCATCCTGACGTCAACCTCGACGATATGTTAAAAATTAGAGCAAACGGCGTTGTCAGGCTTAAATCAAGAACAGCAATTACCCCACAGCAAGCGGTAATGCCTTTAGTTGTTCCGCCGATGATGCAGCAATCTTTGCAAGTTATTCAGTACATGGATAGTGTTAGAGCTAGCTCAACAGGCACTTATTTAGCCAGCCAAGGTTTAGACTCTGACGCAATAGCAAAAGAAACAGCTACAAGATTCAATGGCGTTCAAGAAAAAGGTGACGAGAAGATTGAATTAGTCGCTCGAACGATGGCAGAAACAGGTTGGCGGAAATTGTACGAAGGTGTTGCCTGGTTAGTTGCTCACTATCAAGATTCAGCTAGTGAAATCATGGTCATGGGTAAAGAATTAACAGTTAACCCTACGCTTTG
>Ga0307492_10000399_pt1 | contig 18490 bp, 12 predicted proteins | sample SI3LmetaG_FD_202365 | JGI IMG/M metagenome (GOLD analysis project Ga0307492, IMG submission 202365) | Sea-ice brine microbial communities from Beaufort Sea near Barrow, Alaska, United States - SI3L | ecosystem: Environmental > Aquatic > Marine > Coastal | place: USA: Alaska | collected 2017-05-06 | reverse complement strand
ACTAACTCAGATAAAAGGCGTTTGCTGCAGTTAAAAGTCACGTTACCAGAAACAGAAGAATAGCTCTGAGTATCATATACAAAGGGCGTGACATCTCATTCTCTTTAAAACTGCTTGTTACTTGTCTTTGTGGTGTGTTGCTTACATTGGCTTACGCGCCGTTTTCATTTTGGTTTGTTACATTTCTAAGCCTCACTTGCTTTATTTACTTACTAAGCAACTCATTGCCCAAACAAGGCTTTAAACTTGGTTTTGCCTTTGGTTTAGGCTGGTTCGGTGCAGGTGTGAGCTGGGTGCATGTGAGCATTGCTGATTTTGGTGGGATCCCTCTGATTGGCTCCATCACATTAATGTTGCTGCTAAGCGCATATCTAGCCTTATTCCCTGCTCTAAGTTGTTATCTCCTCACTAAGTACTTTTCCCGTAAACTATGGCCTCTTGCCCTACCCTTTATTTGGTTAATGGTTGAATGGTTAAGAAGTTGGTTGCTTACCGGTTTCCCTTGGCTTTCTTTGGGTTATAGCCAAATTCAAGGCCCACTTGCAGGATGGTTTCCAGTTATTGGAGAGTTTGGTGTTTCAGGGTTAATTGTATTCATTTGCACGGCACTTGCCATAAGCCTAACGGCTAAGAAATGGCTTTCAAGTGCCTTTGTGGTCACGGTGTTCTTCATATCTGGGCTAGCTTTAAATAAGTATCAATGGGCGAAACCAAGCGGAGAAACTGCGCGTATTGCCATGGTTCAAGGTAATATAGAACAAGCCTTGCGTTGGAGCCCGGAACAAGATCAGCCAACGATGGACAAATACAAAAACATGACGGCTGATCATTGGGATAATGACGTTATAATCTGGCCAGAAGCAGCGATCCCTAAACTTGAACCCGTAGCCGCAGATTATCTCAGTGAAATAGATAACTTAGCCGCACACACAAACACAGGGTTAATCACGGGTATCGTTAACTACAACTTTGAAACCCGAGAAGCCTACAACAACTTAATTGGTTTAGGCCAAAGACATACAGATGAAGACAATAATGACACTCCTCGCGGTCATTACTATTACTTTCATGGTAATCGATTTGCCAAGCATCACCTACTGCCGATAGGCGAGTTTATTCCATTAGAAGATTGGATACGTGGTTTAGCACCGATATTCGACTTGCCTATGTCATCCTTTAGTCGAGGTGATTATCAACAAGCAAATTTAGAGGCAAAAGGTTATCACTTTGCTCCGGCAATTTGCTTCGAAATCGCTTTCCCTCGACAAATATCTGCCAACCTATATTCCAACACAGACTTTATTATCACTGTGAGTAACGATGCTTGGTTTGGCGGCTCTCATGGCCCAGCCCAGCACTTAGAAATTGCTCAAGCGCGGGCCAAAGAATTTGGGTTACCTGTGTTACGTGCAACCAATAACGGCATCACCGCCTTTATTGATCACCAAGGTCAAATTCAAAGTAGACTACCTCAGTTCGAAGCTGCTGTACTAAGTGATGTCATCCAACAAGTGGAGGGATACACTCCCTACCGTTTGTTTGGTGATTGGCCAATATGGAGTGTGTCTTTCATGCTATTTGCTATAGCATGCTGGAATAAAAAACAACTAAGACAAAAATAATTAAATGTTCACTCAAAGCCGCGACCCTAATTTTACTATTCGCTCAGCAACCATTGAAGACACTGCACTTATTCTTAGGTTTATTCAAGAATTAGCAGATTACGAAAAACTCTTACATGAAGTAGTCGCAGACGAAACGACACTCAAACAAAACTTATTCGGCAAAACACCTCACGCCAAAGTGATCATTGGTGAATATCAAGGTAAGCCGGTATCGTTTGCATTGTACTTCCATAATTTCTCGACCTTTCTAGGGCGTCCCGGTATTTATTTAGAAGATTTGTATGTGCAACCGGATATGCGCGGTAAAGGTTTAGGCAAAATACTCTTGGGGTATTTGGCCTCGCTTGCCAAGGAACTCAACTGTGGTCGCCTAGAGTGGTGGGTATTGGATTGGAATAAACCCGCCATCGACTTTTACCAATCTCTTGGAGCACAACCCATGGATGAATGGACTGTAAATCGTGTTACAGGTGAAGCGTTGGATAAACTTGCTGCACAATTATAGTTTTAAGTAATGAAGCCATCAACAGTTCAGAACACAAAACTGGCTTCAACCTTAGCAGCGCCGCATTCCAAAAAAAGCTATTAACACTGTATGCAACTAAGCTTCGCCCCCCTCTTTCCTATGATCTTAGAATTGAATTTACTCGACGCCACAATCTCAATTTAAAACGCTAAATCAACATGAGGTTGCTTTACTAAATTAACCACTTCCTTCATATCATCTAGATACAGCAGAGATTCAATCAATAATGTTTAAGTAGGATTTGGAGCAAAACAACCACATAATGCAATGCTCTACTTAAATAGTTATTTGTGATGTATAAAGAAATCAGTTGGTCCTAACTCTGCTCTAATGGTTTATCAGCTGCGAATAACCTTCTAAATTTGTGAACGGGTGTTAACACGACTATATTGCCAGTTAAAACCAAAACAAAACCAATGACAGTGCTTGATTGCCAAACAAAACCCTCAAACATAATACTCAATGTAACAGCCACGACTGGAAACAATACCACTGAATAACTAGCCTTTTCAGGACCTATATCTTTTAGCAATACAAAGTAACAAGCAAATGCGATGACGGTACCAAATATGCTCAAATACAGCAGTGAGGCGATATAAGGAAGCCGAGTATCTAAGCTAAACTCAGAACCGCTGATCAAGGTAAAAGTCAGAAGGAATAGACTGCCGTATAACATACCCCATGCATTGCCCTGCATAATTCCAATGTTATTTTTGGAGTTGCGTACACTGGTCATATTTCCCAATGAGGCTACGAAGGTGCCAGCTAACGACAGTCCTAAACCGATGATCGCTTCACTGGCAAAATCTAGCGTTTTAACGTCTTGCCAAAACAACCCTATAATACCGGCGAGTCCTAAAGTTGCGCCTATAAAAATACGTGGTGCGATAGGTTTTCCAAAAAATATTCGTGTATTAATAATGTTCATTATCAATAATGTAGAGAACGCAATAGAGGTCATGGCTGAAGTTAAGTAGTCTTGAGCCCAATACAAAATCAGGTAATTAAATCCAAAGTTACAGCTGGCTAAGGTCATAAAGAAAAGATGATTTTCAAGACTGAATTGCATTGGTAACTTTTTAAATATGCAATATGCCCACATCAAAAGTGCAGCAATGGAGAAACGATAAACTAATGATACTTCTGGTGCTACAACACCTAACTGGTATTCGATGGCAAGCCAAGTAGAGCCCCATATCAGTACTGTAAGGACATATAAAACTGTGCTTCTCATTTTGTTTGATTTTCCATTCTAAAAATTTTACGGCTATTTATAATTAAATTTACATTTGACATTTTTCAGTGTTTTTTAGAATTCCCCCTCCCCCGCTGATGGACAGCAATTCTGGTTCAGCCAACACTTCAGTCTGAGGAAAATAACTTTGAGAATTAATGATCAATATTAAATTAGAAAAATAACCAATACTAATTCTAATTTGCAAAATCAGAATTAAAACAATAACGCATTAAATGCATTTGAACTCAAAAGTAGTTGAAATAGGTTTGCAGTAGATAATTAATTGGCATTGATTGATATGTTAAACACCTACCTCACTGTTAAGATAATGTTATACACAGGTAAAAAAGGTACATTTATGCAGTTTGACTATATCATCATTGGTGCTGGTTCAGCGGGTTGTGTTTTAGCTGCACGCTTATCAGAAAATCCAGATAATTCAGTGTGCTTGCTCGAAGCTGGCGGTCCAGATAGTAGTGTTTTAATTCATGCCCCAATAGGTGTGGCTGCCATGATGCCCACTAAAATCAATAACTGGGCCTTTAAAACCATCCCCCAAAAAGGCTTAAATGGTCGGCAAGGTTATCAACCCAGAGGCAAAACCTTAGGGGGAAGCTCATCAACTAATGCCATGTTATACGTGCGTGGAAATAAGTTGGATTATGATACCTGGGCCAATTTAGGTAATGAAGGTTGGGCATATAAAGATGTACTACCTTATTTTAAAAAATCAGAAGGTAATGAAGTCTATTCCGACAAATTCCATAACAGCGACGGTCCGCTAGGTGTATCAAACCCTACTGATGCTAGCAATCTTAATAATATGTTCTTTAGTGCATGCGAAGAACATGGCATTCCTTTTGTAGACGACTTTAATGGTGCTAAGCAGGAAGGTGCATTTTTTTATCAAAGAACGGTTAAAAACGGTGAACGTTGCAGTGCAGCAAAAGCATTTTTAACCCCTAATTTATCTAGGCCTAACCTAAAGGTTATCACGCACGCTGTGACAGAAAAGATCCTGTTCGAAGATAAAAAAGCCGTAGGAGTGCGTTATAAAAAAGCTAACCAGTCAGTAGAAATTAAATCCACTAAAGAGGTTATTCTCAGTGCTGGTGCGTTTGGTTCTCCACAAATATTGATGTTATCTGGAATCGGAGCGACTCAACACCTATCAGAAAAAGGCATAGCCAATATTCATGATTTAGCGGGCGTTGGGCAAAATTTACAAGACCATATAGATTATGTGCAAACTTACAAAGTATCCAGTAAGGCAGATACCTTCGGTATATCTCTAACTGGAGGATTTAGGATAATTAAATCCATGTTCCAATGGAAAAAAAGTAGGACTGGTAAAATTACCAGTACCTTGGCTGAATCAGGGGCTTTTTTCCATACTAAAGAGGGATTGAGTGCTCCAGACGCACAATTTGTTTTTGTTCCAGGGATTGTTGACGATCATGCACGAAAAATAAATATGGGCCATGGCTATAGCTGTCACATTACGGTCTGTCGCCCTGAAAGTCGCGGCGAAGTGAAATTACAGAGCACCGATCCAACAGACATGTTGTTGATCGATCCTAATTTCTTGGGTGACGAAAAAGATATGCAAACTATCATGGCCGGTGCGCAAAAAATGCAGACGATTTTAGAAGCAGATGCTTTCAGTGAGATAAGAAAAAATATGCTGTATTTGGTCGAAAAAGATAATGCACAGCAATTAGAGCAAGACATACGTAACCGTGCAGACACCCAATATCATCCAGTAGGTACCTGTAAGATGGGACCTGCGACAGATAACTTGGCGGTAGTGGACTCTGAGTTGAGAGTTCATGGTTTACAAGGTTTAAGGGTAGTCGATGCCTCTATTATGCCTAATTTGGTCAGTGGCAATACCAATGCTCCCACCATCATGATTGCTGAGAAAGCGGCAGATATGATCTTAGCGGCTAATGCCTAGCTAACAAGTTTAAACTAATGACGCATAAAAAAGCGAAGGTAAATAAACCTTCGCTTTTTTATGTGGGTGGAGTGTCATCCTAAATATTGTCTATTTGCGGAGTTCTCTGCGTAATAATTTACCTACAGATGACTTAGGCAGCTCTTGCATAAATACGATTTTTTTTGGGACTTTGTAAGCAGTTAACATTACTTTGCAATGCGCTAATATGTCACTTTCTGACACCTCAGATTTCACAGTGATATAAGCACAGACCTTTTCGCCAGTTTTTTCGTCTGGCTAACCGATAACAGCAGCCTCTAATATTGCATCATGTTGAGACAGTACATCTTCAATCTCATTCGGATACACATTAAAACCAGATACAATGATCATGTCTTTTAAACGGTCAACAATCTTAATCGTACCATCCTCTAAGCAAATACCCACATCCCCAGTTTTGAAAAAACCGTCTAGGGTTATAGCCTTCGCTGTTGAAGTCAGAGCTGTGCCACCTGATATGGTTATTTTTAAAGCAGAAAAATCTAAAACTTTAAATTCTGGATGCATACATAAACCAACAAACAAAGTGTTAATGCCCGCAAAACCAGTGAATTTTAAGGGTTTGATAGCCTGTACAAAAGCATCCATATCTCGTGGATTAGGGATTAATATATTCAGATTACCGCTAGTGGTAATAACCAGCTGTATGTCAGTGTGCTCTTTAACTTCATTGAACTTTGGCAATAAATCGGTCAATAAAATAATCGCTTTAGCACCAGAATCTTTAAATTGATGCTGCATTTCTCTGGGTGTATATAAAGGATTAGTATTAACAATGACAAATCCTGCACGAAACGCGGCATAAGCGGCAATTGGATATTGATTCAAATTAGGTAGTTGGATCACTATTCGATCACCCGGCGACAAACTTTTTTGCTGTTGCTGCTAGCGAATATAAAGCTTGTAAATAAGGTTATGCACGGCTGTGCCAAAAGGAGGAAATAAAAATTTCCCAAAGCTGACTCGCCCGCGCGACAAAATGGATTTTGCATGAGAAAAGGTCTTAAACCCTTCTGAGCCATGATAACTTCCCATACCCGAAGAGCCTACGCCTCCAAATGGTAAGTCTTCAGCAGCCACATGAAAAGCAGCATCATTAATGCATACACCACCTGAATGGGTACTTTTTAATATTTTGTCCTGACAGGCTTTGTTAAAACTATAGATATACAAAGCGAGAGGACGCTCTTCTGCGTTTATATAGTCAATCGCCTGCTGTAACGTGTCATATTCAACAATAGGCAACAGCGGGCCAAATATTTCTTGCTGCATGACCAGCATTTCCTTATTGACACCATGTATTAAAGTGAGCGGCATTTGTCTGGTTTTTGAACAACCGGGATCACTACCTAAAGGCGTAATAACAGCTCCTTTAGCTTGAGCATCGTCAATTAATGCTTGCAAGCGAGCATGTTGAGCTGGATTGATCACACTGGTGTAATCTTTATTGTCCTTTATCGATGGGTACATACGCTCAAATGTTTTCTCGATCGCATCAATTAACTGCTGAGTTTTTCCTTTAGGACAAAAAATATAATCTGGTGCAACGCAGGTTTGACCGGCATTCAGAGTCTTACCCAAAATAAATCGATCTACGGCAGTATTAATATCCATATCATCAGCAATAATAGCAGGTGATTTCCCACCTAACTCTAATGTGACGGGAACCAAGTGCTCGGCTGCAGCACGCATAACCAATTTTCCTACATTGGTTGAGCCTGTAAAAAACAAGTGGTCAAAAGGCAGTGAGGAAAATGCAGCAGCAACACTAGCATCGCCTTCGACAATACTTATTTTATTAGGCTCAAAATATTTGCCTACTAACTGCTTAATAATACTCGCAGTATGAGGTGTGTATTCAGACATTTTTATCATGGCTTTATTACCTGCGGCCAGCGCAGCAGTGAGTGGGCCTAAGCCTAAAAACACCGGGTAGTTCCAAGGTACAATAATGCCTATTACACCCAATGGCTGATATTCCACTCTGGCAGATGCAGGCTGTAGTAACAAACTTAAATGTCGCTTACTGGGTTTCATCCATTTCTTAAGACGATCAAGAGAATAGTTGATCCCTTGAACTGTGGTGAGGATATCACCAATTTTTGAATCATCACTAGAGCGGTTACCAAAATCCTGATTCATTGCCTTTATTAAGGCATCCTGGTTTTCCAGCAATAACGCTTTTAATGCTTTTAAATCTTGCTGTCTTTGCTGAAGTTCGGGAAAAGGCGTTTTATTAAAAGAGTTTTTGAGTGTTGTTAATATGTCAGTTAAATCGGTTTTTATAGCGCCTTCAGTCATTAGTTTGCCTTTTCTGAATAGGTTATATCAAGAGTAATTCATACTCGAAGGTAAGATAGATGAATTCAGTATTTGTTAAAATACAGACCAGTATAGTAACTAATTGATGACAAACTATTAAATGAATTTATGCCAAATGTTTATCTTTACGGTATTCGCCAGGTGCAAAATTGGTCCAACGTTTGAAAGCTCGGTTGAAATTACCAATATTGGCAAAACCAACTAGATAACCCACTTCACTTAACGATAGATGACCTTGTGTAATGTATTCCAATGCGAGTTTCTTTCTTGTTTCCTCTAACAAGTCTCTATAACACGCGTCTTGCTCGCTTAGTTTTCTTTGCAGATTTCGAAGACTCATACCAATCTGCTTAGCAATATCAGTTTGAGTCGGCGTGCCTAACGGCAGCATGTCATGAATACTATTTTTAACTATTTGCACAACGTCATTCTTATCGAGCCTTGAAAGAAACTCATTCAGCATCTTTTCGTGAGACTGAGTGATCAAAGGATTTCCCCCAAGTAAGGGCTCTTTGAAAATAGCAGTATCACAGCTAAATGAAATTTCATTTTGGTCGAAATTCACTGGGCAATCAAAGAAATCACCCAGAAACTGAAACATGTCCTCTGTATTCGACCAATTAAGATTGACTTCTTGGGGTTTAAAATTGTGGCTTGAGCATTCTCTGGCAAATTTAACCAAGGTCGCAATAAAAATGATAATAGAATTACGGGATAAAACGGGTCTATTAGTAGACTCGTACAGAAATGCCGTGAGTACTAATTTACACACTTTAGGACCTTCTTCTATCTTAATAGAACAGGTATTGGACACCACTTTTTTATAGCGCTCTATACGTTTGAACGCGTCATATAAATTGTTAGACGCCATCATTGCATAACCTAGTGTATGAAAAGTGCCCGGATGAAAATTTTCAGCTACAGTTATAGCAAAATCATGACGTTCTTTTATAAGATTACAATATTCGATTAACTGAGCCACTCTTTCGGCAGAGATCCTAGATTCTGGGTCTTTAAAATCAGTTGTTTTAATACCGCAATCAGCTAAGGCGCTATTAAAATCGATATCCCATTCATTCATGGCTCGTTTTATGGGTATAAGCCAGCCACTGAGCACTGAAAAATAATCTGTCATACTAAAAATTTTGTCGCTTTAAATAAGTGTATATTAATCATATTGCATCATATGATAAGAGATTGGCATAGAATTTAAGTCTTTTTGTTTATTTTATTTGTAGTATTAATGTAAGCATTTTGTTTAAATTCAATCTGGTCTGACCTATTTGGTTAACAATTAAACATGGGAACTATCATGTCTACTAACAAACACACTAAAAAATTACTGGCTGCTGCAATAACAACAGCATTATTTACGCACTCTGCTGCAGCTGCAGAATTTTATTTCGGTGAAGATGACGATGTTAGTCTTCAAATCACCTCGCGACTTTCAATAGGGTCTAGCTGGCGGTTACAAGATGCTGATCCTTATTACATCGGCAAAACAAATGGCGGCACTGGCAACACATCCACCACAGACGATGGCAATCTTAACTTTGGTAAAAACGACGCTTTTTCTCAAATTATAAAAGGTTCTCATGATTTTAACCTAACCAAAGGAAACATTGGTGCATTTGTTCGGGTTAAATATTGGCATGACTTTGAATTATCTGATGGTGACAGACCCCATGGTAACTCCGGAAATGGTTATACCCCTGGTGAGCCATTAAGTGATGATGGCTTTACCCAATTTGGCCAGTTTTCTGGTATCGAATTAATGGATGCCTATATTTTTGGTGCCTTTGACATAGGTGATGTACCGTTAGATGTGCGTTTAGGACGTCAAGTTGTCAGCTGGGGTGAAAGTACCTTTATCCAAGGCGGTCTCAATTCATCTAATCCATTTGATGTAAACGCATTACGTCGCCCGGGCGCTAGCCTAAAAGAAGGGTTATTACCGGTCGGTATGTTATTTGTCAATGCAGGTTTGACTGAAAATCTAAGCGTTGAAGCATTCTACCAATATGAATGGGAAAAAACCCAAATTGATGGTTGTGGTACGTATTTCTCTGGTGCGGATTTTGCAGCCGACGGTTGTAATTTTGTATCAGTTGGCCCACTTGGAGACCAAGCCGGTCTGGCAGCAGGTATTGCAGCAAAACGTGAAGCCGATATGGAGCCAGATGATGGTGGTCAGTATGGGGTAGCTTTACGTTATTTTGCACAAGAGTTGAATGATACTGAGTTTGGTTTTTACTACATGAACATTCACTCTAGAGTGCCACTGATTAATTCTATTCGCGGTGCATTTCGCGGAATTAATCCGGCATTACCGGTATTTTTACCTTGGGCAAATGCGGTTCAATTAGACGCGGCTTTCCCTACTTTAGCTGCAGGTGCTGAAGCCGGTGTATTAACGCCTGAACAGCTAGGACAATTCGGTTTAGCTTCAGTATTACAATCCACTGGTGTAGACCGGGACACTATTGATGCCCTAAACCCTGGATACAATATTGAGTTTCCAGAAGATTTAAAATATTACGGTCTTAGCTTTGCAACTAATGTTGCAGGTTTTGCCTTGTCGGGTGAAGTTTCTTATAAACCTGACACGCCAATTCAGATAAGTGGCCCAGAGATTTTGAACGCGGTATTGTCTGAACAACCCTTCCTTAAATACTCACCTCGTGTTTTGGGTGTCAACCCTGGAGAACTTTCCAGAGGGTGGGATGAATTTGATGTGACTCAAATTCAAGTTACTGCATTACAGTTTTTTGATCGGGTGTTAGGTGCTTCACGCTTAACTGTTATCGCCGAAGCAGGTGTTATTTTAACCGATGATATTGAAGCATCTGATCAAAACTATGGTCGTAACTCAGTATTTGGGTTAGGAGACTTTGATGTAGGTGGTGGTATTAACTGTACAAACTTGGTTGCTGCAGGTGCACTTTCAGGTGATTGTATTGATGATGGTTACGTAACGGATACAGCTTGGGGTTATCGTGTTAGGGCCGCGCTAGAATATAATAACGTATTTGCCGGTGTGTCTCTTTCACCCACAATCGATTGGCAGCATGATGTGTCTGGTTATTCTCCAGATCCAGGTCAACAGTTTAATGAAGGTGCTAAATCATTTGGTGTCTCACTCGAAGCCGTTTATCAACAAACTTATTCAGCCTCTTTAAGCTTTAGAAGCTTCAGTGGTGGCGATTATAATATTTTGTCAGATAAAGACTTTCTTGCCGTAAGTATTGGTATTACGTATTAATAGGATAAAAACAATGAAAAATTTAATCACTTCTGTAAGTGTATTGTGTTTGAGCTTAGCGGCGCACAATGCAATCGCTAAAGTATCACCAGAAGAAGCGGCAAAACTCGGCACTTCTTTAACCCCAATCGGTGCTGAAATGGCCGGTAATGCTGCAGGTACTATCCCAGCATGGACCGGAGGTCTCAACAGTAAAAATTCTACACCGAGCACGGATCCGGGTCGTCCATCTAACCCATTTTCTTCAGATAAAATGTTATTTGAAATCACCAATGCAAACTTGTCTACATACCAAGCTAATTTAAGCCCTGGCCAGATTGCTATGTTTGAAAAATATCCAGACTATAAAATGCCTGTTTATCAAACACGTCGCACCGCTGCATACCCTGAAAACATCTACGATGTAATCAAAAAAAATGCAGTCAATTCAGTGTTAGTACAAGGTGGTAATGGATTAAAATCTTTTGACACCGCCATTCCTTTTCCGATTCCACAAGATGCTAACGAAGTGATTTGGAATCATATTACTCGTTTTCGTGGTGGTACCGCTAAACGTGAATTTACAACTATCCCTGTTCAAGCCGATGGCTCATTTGTTGAAGTAAAAATGAACGACCAATTGGTTTGGCCTGAATTTTTGGAAGGTGGCAGAGATGCTGAGAAAGATGCAAATATTCTTTTTTATTACCTACAAGTTATTACCGCACCGGCACGTTTAACAGGTACTGCATTGTTAGTTCACGAAACCATTGACCAAGTAGAAGAAGCACGTAAGGCTTGGGTATACAATTCAGGACAGCGTCGAGTTCGCCGTGCTCCTAATGTATCCTATGATGGACCTGCAGCAGGAACTGATGGTTTAAGAACTACAGATAACTATGATATGTATAACGGTGCACCTGATAGGTACAACTGGAAATTAATTGGTAAGAAAGAAATGTATATCCCTTACAATTCTTACAAGTTGATGGATACCAGTATTAGCTATGAAAATGCAGTAAAAGCGGGTCATTTAAATACTGACAACTTACGTTATGAACTTCACCGTGTATGGGAGGTAGAAGCGACACTAGCTGAAGGTGAACGTCATATTTATGCCAAGCGAACCTTCTTTATAGATGAAGATACTTGGGGTGCATCGGTTATTGATCATTATGATGGTCGTAACGAATTATGGCGTATGTCTGAAGGTCATAATGTGATGTTTTATGACGTGAATACACCTTGGATGGTAGCAGAAACACTGCATGACCTAAATTCTGGACGGTATTTGGTTACAGGCTTAAGTAATGAAGAACCTAGGTTTATGACTTGGGGAGGGGTGGAACAACGCACCGCATTTTCTTCGTCAGCCCTACGACGCCTCAGTCGTTAAGTAATAAAATTAAAAAGGCTGAAGTTTTCAGCCTTTTTTTATGAGTAAAATTTACTTGGACATTACTTCACAACTGTTTTTTAGAGACTATTAAAGGGAAAGCTATGTTTACAATAAACCACACAGTTTCACTCACCCTACTTGTTCTGTTAGCTGGGTGTAATAATATCAATCATACTAGTAATTATTCTGCCACTGAAAAAGTGGCCACCAGTAAAACGCTAGAACACCAAAATTTGGTTAGACAGAGTTTGCCCTTTAATGATGATTTAGATTTTGAGCTAGCAGAAAAAGGCTTAATAAAACGACCAGAACAATTAGAAATATTAGATGACAACGGTAATGTAGTGTGGGAGTTAGGTAATTATGAATTTTTGACAAACCAAACCTACCACAGCACGATTAACCCAAGCTTAGAACGTCAAGCACGTCTTAATATGTCTTATGGCTTATATCAGGTCACAGAGCGTATTTACCAAGTTCGTGGTTATGACTTATCTAATATTTCTTTCATCAAAGGTGATACAGGCTGGATAATATTTGATCCTCTGCTGACTCCTGCCACATCAAAAGCGGCATTTGAGTTGGTAACCCAAGAGCTTGGTGAGTTTCCGGTTAAGGCTGTTGTTTACAGTCATGCCCATGCAGATCATTTTGGTGGTGTAAAAGGTGTGGTAAGCCAAGAACAAGTGGACTCTGGCGCAGTACAAATTATCGCTCCAAAAGATTTTATGGAGCATGCCATTAAAGAAAATATTTTAGCAGGTAATGCTATGACCAGACGCGCATCTTACCAATATGGCAGTGTTCTGGAGAAAAGCCCAACGGGACAAGTTGATGCAGCGATTGGTAAGGGCTTATCAAGTGGCTATATCGGCTTAATTGCTCCAACAAAAGTTATCCACGAAGACATAGAAACCCTGACCATTGATGGCATAACTATGATTATGCAAAATACTCCAAGTACCGAATCACCAGCCGAAATGAACACCTATTTTCCACAATTTAAAACCTTATGGATGGCTGAAAATGTGACCGGCACTCTACATAATGTCTACACACTGAGGGGTGCAGAAGTGCGTGACGCCCTAGGCTGGAGTAAATTTATTAACCAAGTTATTTTTGGTTTTGCTAAAGATGCAGATGTGATGTTTGCCTCTCATAGTTGGCCTCGGTGGGGCAATAAATATCTTATCGAAGTCTTGGAGAAACAAAGGGACATGTATGGATTTTTACATGACCGCACTCTCAATTTAGCAAATAAAGGTGTCACCATAAATGAAATTCACAATGAATTAGAAGTGCCTGATGCCTTATCTAAGCATTGGTACAACAGAGGTTATCACGGCTCTTACTCTCATAATGTTCGTGGCATCATCAATAAATACCTAGGCTTTTTTGATATGAACCCTGCCAACTTAGATAAACTTAGCCCAACTGATTCAGCGCCTCGCTATGTAGAAGCGATGGGCGGCGAAGATAAGGTAATAAATTTAGCCAAGCAAGCATTCGATAGGGGAGAATATCGCTGGGGGGCAGAATTACTCAATAATCTGATATTTTCTCAGCCAACTAATAGACAAGCTTTATTATTACAAGCGGATATTTTCGAACAGATGGGATATCAAGCGGAAAGTGCTGGGTGGCGAAACACCTACCTTGCTGGAGCGTATGAGTTAAGAAACGGCGTATCTAAAAATGCAGCTTCGACTCAGGCTGGTCCAGATATGATCCAAGCTATGTCTTCAGAAATGTTATTTAATTTGTTAGGTGTGAAGCTAGATGTAAGCAAAGCTAAGGATAAATCGTTTAAAATAAATATAATCATTCCTGACCGTCAAGAAAGGTTTGCTCTGGAACTCAAGAATTCCCATCTAAACAACATTCAAGCACAGCAGTTTGAAGAACCTAACGTAACAGTCACTGTGAACCGTAAGGAGCTTGATCAAGTGCTAATGAAATCTGTGACTTTTAAGCAGCTAATCTCCAATAACCAAATAAGCTTTTCTGGTAATGCCAATACATTCTTTGAATTAATGCAAATGATGGAAGACTTTCCCTTCTGGTTTAATATCGCGACTCCCTAGCACCCACCTACCCTAATAATTTCCCCTCGCATTGATAAACAGCCAGAGTTACATAAAAAAAGAGGACCAGTAGTCGCCTACCGGTCCTCTTTTTATTGTCTCTACTTATGAGCCATAATATCGAATATTATTCAAATACAACGCTTCAAATGTATATTTACTAAAGCATAAGATTAGCCCTAAGGTAACCTTATGCTTAATTAATTACTTATTTGAAGGTTTATTGCCAATTCTTAATGCCCAGGCTAAAGCAGGTATCAAGGTCAAGGCACCCAACATGTTAAGTAAGAACATAAAGGTTAATAATAAGCCCATGTCGGCTTGAAACTTAATCGGTGAAAATACCCACGTTGCGACACTTATCGCTAAGGTGATACCTGTAAACGCCACTGCTTTGCCCGTTTGATTAAGTGCATACAAATAGGTGTCGTACAGGGACTTATTCATGGCTAAGGCTTCTTTGACCTTACTGAATATGTAAATGCCGTAATCCACTCCTATACCTACTCCTAAGGCAATAACAGGTAATGTTGCTACTTTCACTCCAATACCTAAGACCGCCATCAGTGCTTGGCTTAAGATTGAGGTTAATACTAATGGCACAACAATACTGATAACAGTACGTACCGATCTGAAAGTAATCAAGCACAGGGCAATCACCACTGAATATACCCATATCAACATTTCTGTTTGGGCATCTTCAATCACCATATTAGTAGCAGATTCAATACCAGCATTACCTGCAGCCATTAAGAATTCGATGCCTTGTGGTGGATTTTCTAATATAAAGGAATCAACAGCATCAACCACATTTTGTAATGTGTCGGCTTTATGATCATTCAGAAATATCAGAACGGGTGCCATACTACAGTCTTGATTAATTAACCCCGGTGGAACTTTGGCTAAAGATGCATTGGTAACAAACTGATTACGGTTCAGACCAAACCATTTTATAGAACCTTCATTCATACCGAATATGCCAAATTTAGAGACATCTGCAATGGATTTAACATCTTGCACACCAGGAGTGTTTTTAATGCTCCATTGAAATTGATCAATCCAAACTAAATTATCATATTTGATACATTGTTCTTGTGCCGTTTTAGCCATCACCACAAATACATCGGTACTGGTACTGTAGTTTGCAACTATGTAAGCATTGTCTAAGTTATAAACCGAATCAGGTCGTAATTCAGGTGCACCAGCATCAAGATCGCCGATTTTCATAAACTGAGAAAAATACAATCCAACCACAAACAACAATGCGCCGACTGCCAATGCAATTTTTGCCATAAAGGGTTTAGCAAAGTTAGCAAAAAACTTTTCTACGATGGAAATATGCTCTAATGATTTTCGCGCATTATTGACCGCAGACTGAGTTACCCCGACATAACTCATGACAATTGGCAGAGCTATTAGGTTAGTTACGATGATCACCGCCACTCCAATACTGGCAGCTATTGCTAATTCCTGGATGACACCAATGTCGATTACCATTAAAGTAGTGAAACCTATAGCATCACTTACTAGGGCTGTCATACCAGCCACAACTAATGAGCGAAACGCTAGTTTTGCAGCATCGGCCTTGTTATGGCCAGTCACCGAGTGGTAAATAATCGAATTAATGATTTGAACCCCGTGACTGACACCAATCGCAAACACTAAAAAGGGCACCAACATAGAGTAAGGATTAATGCCATAACCTAATAAGTTAAGAATACCTAACTGACAAATAACTGCAAAAATAGAAAAGAATAAAACAGCAAATGTGCTTTTTAAACATCTAGAGTACAAAAATAACAACACAAAAGTGATGGCAACGGCTAACCCAAAAAAGATAACCACTTGTAGAGCGCCATCAATCAAATCGCCGACTACTTTTGCAAAACCAACAATTCTGATTTGCACAGTATCTGTTTGATATTTGTCTCTTATCTCTGATTCTAACTTACTGGATAAATCCCGATAATCTAAGGGCAGTCCAGTCTCTGGATTAATATCTTGAAGGGGAGCCAGTATCATTGCGGATTTAAAGTTATTACCCACTAATACACCTACTTGGCCTGATTTTAGGGTGTTGGTTTGAAGCTGTCTAAGAGATTCTGCAGAACCGTCGTAACCATCAGGGATAACAGCTCCCCCGACGAATCCTTCTTCTGTTACTTCTGCCCACCTAACATTAGGTGTCCATAATGATTTGAGCTCATTACGATTAACCCCAGGGATAAAAAACACTTCGTCAGTGACTTGTTTCAATATTTCCTGAAATTTTGGTTCGAAAATGTCGCCGTCAGTATTCTCAACCACAACACGCACCACATTGCCCAGTCCCGCTAGTTCTTTTCGGTAAGTAAGGAAATTATTGATGAACTCATGTTGACCAGGAATCATCTTAGTGAAGCTGGCTTCTGGCTTAACCTGCACTGCCTGAATAGATAATAGAACAAATAAAATGCTTATTATGCTCAGAATAGTTATGCGTTTAGTGAATAATATATTTTCAATCGTTTGTGTATATTTTGATGGTGACTTTTCCATAAATACCCTTATTTAACCAACCAAGTAGTCATGCCAAATTGGCCTGCTAACACTAAGCTATTATCACGGATAAGCACCGATGAAAAAACAGCGCTCGACGGGTGTCGGTTTAGACTCATATTTGAAATATCATTGACATTAAATCTAACAATGATACCTGCATGCCCTACTAAGCTAGCGGTCATATCATCAGCAATCACACCGCCTAATAAACTGGCACTGCTACCTATATTTGAGGCCTCCCATGATGCACCATTATCGTTTGACACCATAAAATTACCCTGTAGACCAAAAGCCACTAGAGAGTCTTTTTTACTAGCGATACCAAACAAACTGCCATCATAAGGCATATACATTGTTTGCCAAGTTTGACCGTTATTGTCTGACGAAAATCCAATCCCATTCTCACCTACAATATATACAGAGCCGTTATCAGCGGTAATAATTGAATTTAAGTGGTATTGATTTGGATTTTTAATTTGACCGTCGATCAACCGCCAACTGCTACCTAAATCGTCACTGGTGAGCATTGTGCCGTATGCACCTACTGCGAATAAATGATTATTGTCACTGGCGGTGATGGATAATAGTGGTTTATTGGGACCATCTTCTAGTTCAATCTGAGCATCCTCAAGATTAAACTCAAGATCTTCGATAGAAAATTGAAGATCTGCAATTTCATCTTCATCGGTTAGTTCTTCAAGCCGCTCTTGAAAGGCTGCAATCTTTTTGCCTATATAGACGATTTTTAATTTGGTTAATTCATTACCATCGAAAACTTTTGTCCAGGTATCGCTTTGTGGATCACTTTTCAAAATAACCGAGTCATGTCCAACGGCAAATCTAGTACCATCTTTTAAACTGGTGCTAGCCGTTAAAGTCAAACTCACTGGTACGCTCTGCTGTTGCCAGTTATCCATATCAGACCACTTTAATATGTGCCCACGCTCACCCACTGCAAGAATATCATCTTGCTGCTTTGTCATATTGGTAATGATGCTTGTATTAGCGATCCCACTTGTTCGAGCAGGTATCTGCAATAAATCAAATTGCCCTTGAGCACTCACTGTAGTGGCGATACCCAAAAGGAAAACACCTAAAAATATATTAAATTTTCTCATATTTTTGTTCTTATCATGTTAATCACTTATCAATTATTGAATATTCCAATACAAACTAATAGGAATTTCATGCCAAAACGTTATCTTTTCGGTAATTGTTTATAACTTGGTGCATTAAGGTTTGAATAGTCAATTAATGATGGACAAAGCAAGTTTACTTATACAAAAATCTTACCAAATTCAGCAAATCTTGCAGACAGAGGATCTTTCATATGGATGATGTTTTTGAAGATTCATATAATATCAAAGATAGTAGGAAATATTTTCATCATTCCTACTATCTTTAGCGTTTCATAATATATTCAATAAACATGCATAATTAGTAAACAAAACACTGCATGCTCTTGAAATAATTTGGCAGGCGTTGAGGATGTTTGGGTACTAAACAACATAACAAC
>Ga0307492_10000397_pt1 | contig 18568 bp, 18 predicted proteins | sample SI3LmetaG_FD_202365 | JGI IMG/M metagenome (GOLD analysis project Ga0307492, IMG submission 202365) | Sea-ice brine microbial communities from Beaufort Sea near Barrow, Alaska, United States - SI3L | ecosystem: Environmental > Aquatic > Marine > Coastal | place: USA: Alaska | collected 2017-05-06 | reverse complement strand
CGGATCCCCTTGAGCGGCGTTACGCCTGTCATCTCATGCCGAAAAGCGGCCAAATCATCGTCGTCTATCATAGTTCACCCTTGTTGGCCGTTGATCTTAGCGAATTCTGGTAGGCACAACCAGCCATAAAGGTTTACCCTTGGCCCTCGCTCAAGCGCCATTGTAATAATGTGGGTGCTACCGATCCAGCCCCGGAGCCGAACATCGGCAGTACCCTCGATTCTGACCGCTCCAGGCGGGGCGCCGCAGGGCGGTGTAAACATGCAGTAAAAGCCTTGGCCAAGCGCTTGGGAAATACCAAAACTGCACTCATTTAGACGCTTTAATCTACTTTCGAGGTTCCACTATGAGCACACACAGCATTTTGCTGATCGACGATGATAGAGATCTGGCAGAGCTGCTGGGTGAGTATCTGTCGGCTGAAGGATATCGGCTCGAGGCGGCCTATACCGGCGAAGACGGTATTGAGGAGATCGCCAACCATCACTTTGACCTAGTACTGCTCGATGTCATGATGCCCGGCATCGATGGCTTTGAGACCTTGAAGCGCATTCGTCAAACCTCGATCGTGCCGGTGCTAATGCTGACCGCCAGAGGCGAAGAAACGGATCGCATCCTCGGGCTGGAAATGGGTGCCGACGACTATCTGGCCAAGCCCTATAGCCATCGCGAGTTGCTTGCCCGCATCAAGGCCCTGCTCCGGCGTATTGAATTAGATCGTAACCAACAGAATGACGACAGCGGGATCATGGCCTGTCACGGTGTTGAGCTCAACTTCGATACCTATCGGGTCTATTGCGACGGTGAACACATACCGATGACCACCAGTGAGTTTAAGGTACTGCGTGTCCTGATGACGCGCGCCGGTAAGGCGGTGCCCAAAGAAGATCTCTACCTCGAAGTATTGGGTCGGGAAATAATGGCCTATGACCGGTCCATCGACATGCATGTCAGTAATGTCCGGCGCAAACTCGGCGGCACCTCCGAACAGTCCAAAATCCAGACCATTCGCGGCATTGGCTATATGTTTATCGATCCAAATCAATAAGCAACCCCGGGCCAACGGCCCACCGCTGCGGCGGGGTGCTCCAGCCGCGCGCTGATTCAGACCTCGCTTACCCAAGAGTAGTGTTCATGCAGTTAGGCAAACTCAACCCGCTGGGGTCGGTTTTTGGCAAGATTTGGATCAGCTTCTGGTTGTCATTGATCCTGATCGTCATGGCGGCCTATTTTGTCTCCTTTCAGGCCGCCAAACAGTATCAGGTCGCACCACCGGCCCCGCGCCATATCGCGATTCTCAGTAACATCGTGTTTCCGGATTTGGGCTTTGCCGGTACCGACGCGATTCGCTTGGCGTTGATCCTGACCAACTACAATGAGACCGCTCGTTTTCAACTTTACCTAGTCGACGATGCCTATCGGATGCTGGGCAGCCCGCAACCGCCCAAGCGCATTCTGGTGATGCTCTCGGAAATGATGGAACAGGAAGGCATGCAGGTCGGCCAGTGGCGCAATGAGGCCTGGCTGGGGCCCATTCCGATCACGGTCAACGCTGTCAACTACCGGCTGTTCCTGCGCGGCGTGCCGTCCCTGCCACCGGCGAATCTGCCGTTTTGGTTGGCAAGCCAATGGATGCAATTGGCCCTGGCCCTGACCATTTCGGGCCTGATGAGTCTGTTGCTGACCTGGTCGCTGGTGCGCCCGATCGAAAAACTGCGCCAAACGGTGCGCGCTCTGGCGCGCGGCACCCTGAATGCGCGCGCCGGTTCCAGTGTCAGCCGACGCTCCGACGAGATTGGTGAGTTGGGCCGGGATTTTGACGACATGGCCACTCGGATCGAAGATCTGGTGTCTGCCCAACAGCGTTTATTGAGTAACGTTAGCCACGAATTGCGTTCGCCCCTGACCCGGCTCCAGGTAGCCATGGGCATCGTCCGTCAAAAGGCGCCTGAAGGCCTAGATCGCGCCCTCGACCGCATTGAACGGGAAAGTGATCGGCTCGAAAATATGATCGCCCAGATTCTTAAATTGAGTCGTTTTGAAAACGATATGCAACGGGTGGAATGGCGGCCCATTGAGCTCGATGACATAGTCCGCAAGGTGGTGGAGGATGCCCGTTTCGAGGCCGAACCGCGCCAAATCAAAATATTGGCTCAGATTGACGGCCCGTTGCAGATGTCCGGCGATGCCGAACTGTTGCATAGCACGCTCGATAATGTGGTGCGCAATGCCCTGCGCTTCTCGCCGACGGACGGCACCATAAGGATTGCCCTGACTCAAAGCACAGGCCAGGTCAACCTGACCATAAGTGATGAGGGTCCGGGTGTACCGGAAGACAAGTTAGCCCGCCTGTTCGATCCCTTTTACCGACTCGATCAAACCAACCCAGGGGCGGGTTTGGGTTTGAATATTGCGCTACAAGCGGTTCAGTTACACGAAGGCAAGATCCAGGCAGTGAATAACCAACCCCATGGTTTGACGGTGATTATCGACATTCCCAAAGTGGCCACCCAGCGCGGCAGGGCTCGCTAAGGCTCAGCCGCACCAATCAGCACGATGAGGGATCCGATGACCCCAGCCATTGATTACTTACGCCACCACAAGATCCCCTTCAGCCTGCACGAATACCAGCTCCAGCACAGCAGTGACAATTACGGTCAGGATGTCGCCGATGCCTTAGGTGTGCCGCACCGTCGGCTGTTCAAAACCTTATTGATCACGTTAAATGGCAATCCCAAGACCCTCGCGGCCGCTCTGGTGCCGGTCAGCGGCAGCCTCAATCTGAAATTGGCCGCCAAGGCGCTCGGTGTCAAGAAGGCTGAACTGGCCGATGCTGCCGCTGCCGAAAAAAGCAGCGGTTATGTGCTCGGAGGCATCAGCCCATTTGGCCAGAAAAAACCCTTGCCGACCCTGCTCGATCGCACCGCAATGGCGCTGCCGACAATGTTCACCAGCGGCGGTCGGCGTGGTTTGCAGGTTGAAGTTAAACCGGCGCATTTGGTTCGAACCTTAGGTGCCATTATAGAGAATATTTCCGCCTAATTTGGCTTTATAGTTCGATTAATGCCTAAAAATCACCAATTTCCATCTTAAGTTGAGCAATTATGTCCAGCTGTTATGGTGTGCTGGTAATCCTTTGAGTATGATAAATATGAAAACATTTTTCTCGATTTTCTTATGCTTGGCCCTGAGCGGTCTGAACCAAGCGGCAACCTTATCCCCGGTCGGACAATGGCAGACCATCGATGATGAGACCGGTGCCGCCAAAAGTCGAGTCACCCTCTGGCTCAAGAACGGTGAACTTCTGGGCCGGATCGATACGTTACTGAAGCCTGAGGAGCCGAATCCAATCTGCGACGAATGCAAGGGCACGCGCAAAAACCAGCCAATTGAGGGCATGACCTTTGTCTGGGGCCTGACCGAGAATGGCAAGCAATGGGACGGGGGTATCATACTCGACCCCGGCAATGGCAAAGAATACAAGGCTCGGTTGCGCTTAACCGATCAGGGCGAGCGTCTAGAAGTCCGCGGTTACATTGGCTTTGCCCTGCTCGGCCGGACCCAAATTTGGCAACGACTGCCCTAGCCTAGGCAGCGTAAAAAAACCAGCTATTGCTGGTTTTTTATTGGACTAAGACCTGCATCAATAGAATTCACCGGAACCGGCCGGGGTATTGATAACGGTCAGGGTTTTGACACCCTCATGGGTCGCCATCAACAGGACATCAGCGCAGCGCTGGGCAAACAAACCGTTGCAGACCACTCCGACGAGGTTGTTGAGTTTGCTTTCCATATCCTTGGCATCGCTGATACTAAGGCCATGCACATCGAGAATAATGTTGCCATTATCGGTCAGCACCCCAGCGCGATAGACCGGCTTACCGCCCAAAGCCGTTATGGCACGGGCCACCGAACTGCGCGCCATCGGCAATACCTCGACCGGCAGTGGGAAGGCGCCTAGCGTCTCGACCGCTTTCGATTCATCAACGATGCAGACAAACATCTTCGCCACAGATGCGACTACTTTTTCACGCGTGAGGGCAGCGCCACCGCCCTTAATCAGCTCCAACTGTCGGTTGGCCTCGTCGGCACCGTCGACATAGACCGCCAATTGGCTCACCTCGTTGAGATCGAAGACCTCAATACCGTGCCCACGCAAGCGTTCCGCTGTGGCATCGCTGCTCGCCACAGCTCCCTTAAAATCGGCTTTTAGCGCTGCCAGTGCATCGATAAAGAAGTTTGCGGTCGAACCGGTACCCACACCAATGATCGCGTCGGAACGCAGTTGAGGCTTGATGTAGTTGAGCGCGGCCAGCGCTACCTGTTGCTTTAATTCGTCTTGGCTCATAATTCAGTCCTGGTGGCAGTTGGCCCTATTATAGGGGGCATTGGGTTGTTACGCAGCCTGTTGCGTGGTCTTTTTTGTACCACGCGCGCATCGACGCCAAAAGACCCGGCAAAGTCCGTTGGTGGGGCTTGGGGTTGAGGGTGCTTTCACCGTACACTGTCACCCCACCATTTTCCGACCGCCCATCGTGACAAGGATCATCCATGCTAGAGCATTACGTTAAGAAAATTCTGAACGCCAAGGTCTATGCGGCGGCCATCGAAAGCCCGCTGGATATCGCCACGACGCTGAGCCGTCGACTGGGCAATCAGATTTTAATTAAACGTGAAGATCTGCAACCGGTGTTTTCCTTTAAAATTCGCGGTGCCTACAACATTATGGCACAGCTCAGCGACGCACAACGGGCCGCCGGCGTGATCTGTGCGTCAGCTGGTAACCATGCCCAGGGGGTCGCTCAGGCGGCCAAGCTAATGGGCGTCAAGGCGACCATCGTGATGCCGCTCACGACGCCGGATATCAAGGTCTCCTCGGTGCGCGCGCGCGGCGGCAAGGTCATTCTGCATGGGGATTCGTTCGAGCAAGCCCTACTCTTCGCCAACAACTTGCAGCAGGAAAAAGGCTATACCTTTTTGCACCCTTACGACCATCCCGATGTTATCGCCGGCCAGGGCACCATCGCGCGCGAAATTCTGCACCAATATGGCCCCGGCGAAATTGATGCGATCTTTATTCCAGTCGGCGGCGGCGGACTGGCGGCGGGCATCACCGCCTATATTAAATATCTGCGCCCGGAAATTCGCGTCGTCGCCGTAGAGTACGAAGAGAGTGCCTGCTTAGCGTCTGCCATCAAGGCCGGAAAACGCACGACGCTAAAAGAGGTCGGTCTGTTTGCCGATGGCATCGCCGTGGCGCAGATCGGCAAGGAAACCTTTAAGGTGCTCAAGGACCATGTCGATGAGGTCATTACCGTCTCGGCCGATGAAATATGTGCCGCAATCAAGGACATCTTCGATGATACCCGTTCGGTCGCCGAACCGGCTGGGGCCACCAGTGTGGCCGGGATGAAAAAATATGTCGCCCGCGAGGGCTGTTCCGGCAAAACCCTGGTGACCATCTGTTCTGGTGCTAATATGAATTTCGACCGGTTGCGCTATGTGGCCGAGCGGTCCGAAGTGGGTGAACATCGCGAGGCGATCTTTGCCGTCACCATCCCTGAAAAGCCCGGCAGTTTTAAACGCTTTATCAGCCACATCGGCAAACGCTCGGTGACCGAATTTAACTATCGCTACAACAACGAACGTGACGCGCAAATATTCGTCGGCCTGAAAATCACCAGTGATGCCGAGCGAATCGAGCTCTTGGCCAGACTGATCGAAGACGGCTACACTGTGCTCGATCTCACCCAGAACGAGGTCGCCAAGGGTCACGTCCGGCATATGGTTGGCGGCCACGCGCCACTGGCGACCGATGAACGGCTGTATCGTTTTGAATTTCCAGAACGCCCCGGCGCCCTATTGAAGTTTTTAACTGCACTGGGCGGCCATTGGAACATCAGTTTATTCCATTATCGCAACCATGGTGCCGCCTATGGCCGAGTTTTGGCCGGGGTACAGGTGCCCAAAGCCGACCTTAAAGCCTTCCGACTCAAGCTTGATGAACTCGGTTACCGCTACTGGGACGAGTCCGACAATCCGGTTTACGCGGCCTTTTTGGGCTGACATCTACTCTACAGTACCCGGCTGACGGGCAGTACAGCCCGATAATGAACCCCAGGCGATTAAAACCTCGGGGTTATCGCACTATTGCTTGTATCTTTTTTGCACACTTGCGGTACAATCCGCGCCCTTAATATTCAGTGGAACCACTACAGTGATCGAAAATTTGCGTAATATCGCCATCATTGCTCACGTTGACCATGGCAAAACAACTCTGGTAGACAAGCTCTTACAGCAATCCGGCACCCTGAGTCGTAAAGACCTGAATTCTGAGCGAATAATGGACTCGAATGACCAGGAGCGTGAACGCGGTATTACCATCTTGGCGAAAAACACCGCAATCCGCTGGAAAGACTTCCGTATCAACATCGTTGACACCCCAGGCCACGCCGATTTCGGCGGTGAAGTGGAGCGCGTTTTGTCGATGGTTGACTCCGTTTTACTGTTGGTCGATGCCGTTGATGGCCCGATGCCCCAAACCCGCTTTGTGACCTCCAAAGCCTTTGCTCAGGGTTTGAAGCCCATTGTTGTTATCAACAAGGTCGACCGTCCCGGTGCCCGTCCAGATTGGGTGCTCGATCAGGTCTTTGAACTGTTCGACCGCCTCGATGCCACCGAAGAACAGCTCGACTTCCCGGTGATCTATGCTTCGGCCCTGAATGGCGTTGCCGGCTTGTCCGCCGATGACTTGGCTGAGGATATGGAACCCCTATTTAAGATGATCACCGAAGTCGTTCCGGCCCCGGCCGTCGATTTGGAAGGTGGCTTCCAGATGCAGATCTCTGCTCTGGATTACAACAGCTACGTTGGCGTTATCGGTGTAGGCCGTGTCACACGCGGCTCCGTTAAGCCAAATGCCCAGGTTGTGATCATTGATGACGATGGTAAAACCCGTAAAGGCAAGGTCTTACAGGTTATGGGTTACCATGGCTTGGACCGGGTCGATATTGAACAGGCCAACGCCGGTGACATCGTCTGTATTACCGGTATTGAAGGTCTGGGCATTTCCGATACGGTGTGCAGCCCGAGCCAGGTAGAAGCTCGACCGCCGCTGTCTATCGATGAGCCCACCGTGAGCATGACCTTTCAGGTCAACGATTCACCGTTTGCCGGTAAAGAAGGTAAGTTCATCACCACCCGTAACATCAAGGACCGCCTGGAACAGGAATTGATCCATAACGTCGCCTTACGCGTTACGCCGGGCGAAACGCCAGACAAGTTTCGGGTATCGGGCCGGGGTGAATTGCACTTGTCGGTACTGATCGAATCCATGCGTCGTGAAGGCTACGAGCTCGGTGTTTCCCGTCCGGAAGTGGTACAGCGTATTGTTGATGGTAAGGTGCACGAACCCTATGAAATCGTCGTGATTGATGTTGAGGATGGCCACCAGGGTTCAATTATGGAAGAGCTCGGCCTGCGTAAAGCCGAACTCACCAATATGGAACCCGATGGTAAAGGCCGTACCAAGCTGGAATTCATGACTCCGTCACGCGGCCTAATCGGTTTTCGAGGCCAGTTTATGACCCTGACCAGCGGTTCTGGCATCATGACCAGCATCTTTGACCATTACGGACCGGTCAAGGACGGCGATGTCGCCAGTCGTAAAAACGGCGTGCTGGTCTCCATGGTTAAGGGTAAGACGCTGGCCTATGGTCTGTTTCCATTGCAGGACCGGGGTCGCCTCTTTATGGGCCATGGCGTTGAAGTATATGAAGGCCAGATCGTCGGTATTCATTCGCGCAACAACGATCTGGTGGTTAACCCGACTAAGGGTAAGCAGCTGACCAACGTGCGTTCGTCCGGTACCGATGACTCCTTGGCTTTGTCGCCCCATATCAAGCAGACCCTAGAACAGGCTTTGGAATTTATCGAAGATGATGAATTGGTTGAAGTGACGCCACTAAGCATTCGTGTTCGGAAGAAGTTTTTGACTGAAAACGAACGCAAGCGCACCAGTCGCAAGTAGGCTGATCGACTCGCAGCCGGTTTAGACTGGCTGCAGCCTGAAAGCTAAAGGCATAAAAAAAGCGGGCCCCTGGCCCGCTTTTTTTATGCCTCAATCATTCACCACCTAAAGCCGGACTAAATATGGCTCGGTAGCACGCCCAGGGCCGTTAGCGGCACACCGGCTTTCTGTAGGGCCAACTGCAGGGTAGAACGAATAACCTTGGGATCATCCAGACTCAACAGGCCATTGGAGACAGTCTCCGCCCAACCCGCATCGATCTGGCGTAGCACCGCTTTCACGCGCAATAGATTGGCACTGCTCATCGACAGGCTGCGGTAGCCCAGGCCAACCAGGGCCACGGCACCCAAAGGGTCACCGGCCAACTCCCCGCAGACGCTGACCGGCATATTGGCGGCATTGCCTTCGGTGACAATGATCTTCAGGGCTTTCAAGACCGCCGGGTGCATGCTGTCGTATATGCCGGCAACCCGGGGGTTATTGCGATCGACGGCAAGAATATATTGGGTCAGATCGTTACTGCCGACCGATAGAAAGTCGACCAAGGTGATAAATTCTTTGACCAGGTACACGGCCGATGGCACTTCGATCATCACGCCGACTAATGGCGTCTCGACTCGCACACCTTCATCATTCAGCTCGTATACCGCCCGATGGATCAGGGCCAAGGATTCCTCTACCTCACCGATGCTGGTCACCATGGGTAACATGATGCGCAGATTATTGAGGTTCAGACTGGCACGCAACATGGCGCGTACCTGCACTATAAAGATCTCTGGATGATCCAAGGTAACGCGCAGCCCGCGCCAACCAAGAAAGGGGTTATCTTCCTTGATGGGAAAATAATCCAGGCTTTTATCACCGCCTATATCTAGCGTTCTCATAGTCACTTGGCGGGGATGAAAGGCTTCCAGTTGCGAGCGATAAATTTTTGCCTGTTCTTCTTCGCTGGGAAAACGTCCCAGCATCATGAAGGGAATTTCGGTACGAAATAGACCCACGCCATCAGCGCCACTCTCCTGTGAACGGATGATGTCGGTCTGCAAACCGGTGTTCACTAAAAGGTCAATGGACACACCGTCGGTGGTTTCACCGGGCAGATCGGTAAGCGCGTCGAGTCCTGAAACGCGTACCTTTTCATCGCGTAACAGGTCCTCAAAGTAAGCTCGGCGTTCAACCGATAGCTGAAAATAGACATGACCGCGATAACCATCGACCACCAGCTCCTTGCCATCGAGTTCCTGCCAGGGAATATCCTGGGCGCCCAGCACGGTAGGAATATCGAGTGCCCGCGCTAGAATCGCCAAGTGAGAGTTGGCAGAACCCTGAGTACAGACGATAGCAGCCACATTGCCCGGCGGTAACAGGCCGAAAACCGTCGCAGAGATTTCCTCGCCTAAGAGAATGCTGCCCATCGGGATGCTGCGATCGGCCTGTTCCTCGACCAGGCGCGACAGGATGCGTTGTCCTAAGTCGCGCATATCCGACGCCCGCTCGCGCAGATAAGCATCTTCCATGGCCTCAAAATGCTGCACATAGCCACGCATGGTGTCGGCCAGCGCACTGTGGGCCGACTCACTCAGATTTATTTTTTCACGTACCGTTCCGGCCACCGCCTGGTCATCAATAATGCCGGCGTAGACATCGAACAGGGCCAACTCTTCCGGGCGTAACGCGCTTTGTAGACGATCTCGACTGTCGGACAGTTCTTTTTGTACCGCAGCAATGGCCTTATCAAAGCGGTGCAGCTCGGCCGGAATATTATCTGATGTGGAATAGCGGATACTGTCTAAGGTGATCGCCGGCATCACCACATGGGCACGCCCGATGGCCACACCGGAAGCACAGGCCACACCGCTGAAGCGAATATCGTTGTGCGCCTGGCCGCCTAGCATATCAATGCCAGATAGGGTTCCAGTTGCCTCGGCATGGGCGATTATGCCGGCAAGCTGGGCCGATAGGGTGACTAGGAAGGCTTCTTCCTCATCACTGAAGCGCATTATCAGCCCGCGCTGGACCGACAACACGCCAAGCAAACGACGGTTGTGAATAATCGGCACTGCCAATAGGCCGTGAAATTGGTCTTCGCCAATGGCGGGCACATGATAGTAGTTCGGATGCAGCGCCGAGTCGGCCAAATTCAGGGGTTCCTCCCGCTTGCCGACCAGGCCGATCATGCCTTCATTTTTAGTCAGACTGATTTTTCCAATGCCTTCGGCACTTAAGCCTTCGGTCGCCATAAGCACATATCGATCGACGTTGGGATCCCAGAGAAATACGGAACAGGCATCGACATTCATGCCAAGGCGGACCATGCTCACCAACCGACCCAGCGCCAACTTCAGATCTCGGGCTCCGGTGACCGCTTCGGCCACCTTGCGCAGCAAATTCAGTAAATCAGCCATAGGCAACCTGGGATCTGTGGATGCGCGGCGCCAGCTCAGTTAAAGCTTGGCGATAGACATCGCGTTTAAAGGACACCACCTTAGAGAGCGGATACCAATAGGACACCCAACTCCAACCGTCAAATTCCGGATCTTCGCTACGGTTAAGCGCAATATGGCTGTCATCGGACAACATCCGCAACATAAACCATTTCTGCTTCTGGCCGACGCAGATCGGTAGGGTGTTATGGCGAATCATGCGTTTGGGCAGCCGATAACGCAGCCAACCGCGGGTACAGGAGAGTATCGTCACATCGGCGGCATGCAGGCCAATTTCCTCATGCAGTTCACGATAAAGGGCTTCGACCGGCGTTTCATGTTGGCGGATACCACCCTGTGGAAACTGCCAGGCATCTTGACCGATACGGCGCGCCCATAACACCTGACCGGCGGTATTGGTGAGAATTATGCCGACATTGGGTCGGTAGCCGTCTGAATCAATCATTGGTTATTCCATTAATCGCCATTCATCATAGGGAATCAGAAGTCGTTATCATATAAATTCGATATCAGCATTGTTCCACAAGCGCACGGAAAGCGCCAATCGGAGAATAACAGTTGGCACTTTGGCTTGGCGGCTGTTTCGCGCTAGAATGCCCCGCCACACACTGCTGCTCGGGATACGACTGTGACACTCGCCATTTTTGATCTAGACAACACTCTTATTTGTGGCGATTCCGACCATGCATGGGGCCAGTTTCTGGTCGACCAGGGTCTGGTGGACGCGGCGCAAGTCGGCGCGGCGAATGACTATTTCTTGGCCCAGTACCAGGCCGGCTCCCTTAATATCGACGAATATCTGAACTTTGCGCTGGCGTTTCTGGCGGGCAAGTCGCCGGCCGAGTTGGCGCCATTGCACCGGCAATTTATGACTGAGGTGATTGAGCCGATGGTATTGCCGCAAGCGCTTGAGCTGATTGAACATCATCGTGCGCTCGGCCATCAGCTGTTGATCATTACCGCAACCAATCGCTTCGTCACCGCGCCCATTGCCAAGCGCCTAGGCATTGAACAGTTGATCGCCTGCGAACCCGAATTGACCGGTGGCCGCTATACTGGCAAAGCCATCGGCACACCTAGCTTTGCGCACGGCAAAGTGGTGCGCTTGAAACAGTGGCTGAGTGACCAGGATGCGAGCCTGGACGGTGCCTGGTTCTATTCGGATTCGCGCAATGACCTACCCTTACTCGAGAGTGTCGATAATCCGATCGCCGTCAATCCCGATGAGACCTTACGTGACATCGCGCAGACCAACGGTTGGGCCATACTCGATCTAAGGATAACACTGTGAACAAAGCCGCTCTCGTTCTTGCACTGACCAGCTTCTGTGCGTTGCTCAGCAGCTGCAGCCCTAAGGCAGACCCTATATCGGACAGTCCAGCACCGATTGCTAGCGCCGAATCGGCACCGACAGCGCCGGCCGAGGCAGACTTTGCTGCCGTCGGGCAGACGTTCCAGCGCAACGCCCAGACGAATGCAACGCAGATGCTAGTACTTTGTCAGGCCCTGCAAGAGGATATAGAGCGCTTTCTCGACGCCCCTCAACCGGACCTGCAGTTGGCGGCCCAGACCTCTTACCGGCTCTGCTATCAAAGCTGGGCACTCAACCAACTGTATGTCCAGCTGCCGTTCACCGCTGAAGACAAAAAAACGCTGATTTCCTTACTCGACCTAATTAACACCCGGCCCTTTTTACCCGGTTATATCGACAGCATCCCTCTCTACCCTTACAGCGGCCTTATCCACGAAAAGGATATACCGATTGGCGCAAGGGCTCTGCTCGGCCAGCACCGATTGATGGATGAGGATTCCGCAGCGCTCGGATTCCCCGTATTGGAGTTCTTTCTATGGCGCCTACCGATCGACGACGTTTGGCAGCTCAACGGTAACGCGGAAGCCAACAAACTTATTGAGCGTCGACACCAATACTTGCGACTCGCGACTCGCATGCTGATGGCCGACCTGAGCGCGGTATCTGCGCGCTGGGAAACCGGCGGTAGCTTTGGCAGCTTGCCAGTACGCGCGCAATTGGTGGTGGTCTTGGCCAGCCTGCAACGCCTGACGATGGTCGCATTAGTGGCAGAACTATTCGATGAGCAGGTGATTGGCGAGCCGGAATGGCATCATCCAGCCATGTTCAGCGGAGCCGGACGTGACTATCCTGTCGCCCTACTGAGCGCAATTGAGCAACTGGTTGGCGAGCCCGGCAGCCTAACGCCCTTCGATCAGTGGTTCGACTCGCTCGGCGATCGACCGGTCATGGTGAGCGAATTGCAGGCTGCTGTGGCGGCAAGCCTCACGGCCGTCCAGCAGCTGCCGGAAAACTATCCCGATGATAGTAGCGTTGATGCCCCTTGGTTGGCTGCACGCCAGCAGCTGGTGGCGTTGGCCCAAATTTTTAGTCAATTGTCAGACCAGCAGCAGGTGCCGATCTTTAGACAATGAGGCGGCACTCGAGCGTTTAGAAACTCTGGCTGACTTGCGCAAATATCGCCTTGATATAACGCGTTTCTGGCACGGCCGGTAATACTGGGTGATCGGCACCTTGGCTACCTTCGGCAAGAATCACAACATGGCGATCCAGCTTCCGGCCGGCGCTGCGAATCATGTCGCGCAGTCGGTCATTGTCCAGATGCATTGAGCAGCTGGCACTCACTAACAGACCGCCATGGCTGACCAACTTCATCGCCATCTCATTCAACCGCTGATAGGCTCGCTCGCCGGCAGCCATATCCTTACGCCGGGTAATAAAGGCTGGCGGATCGATAATGACCACGTCAAAGCGGGTTTTTTCCGTATTGAGCCGCTCAAGTACCTCAAAGGCATCGCCGGCCTGGGTATCGACCCGGTCGGCACAATTGTTCAACTCAGCATTAGCCAGCACCCCTTTTAGGGCCAGCTGGGAAGCATCGACACAGGTAACGGCCGCAGCGCCATGGGCCGCCGCGGTAATGCCCCAGCCGCCGACATAACTGAACACATCGAGCACCGTGCGCGCTTTCGCCCACTGGGCCGCCAACAACCGGTTCGGGCGATGATCATAGAACCAGCCAGTTTTCTGGCCGGTCATCAAGGGCGCCAAAAAACGTACGCCGTTTTCTATCAGTTCGACCTGTTCCGGCACCTCGCCAAAGGCCACCTCAACATAGTTGTCGAGCCCTTCCGACGCGCGCATCTTACCATCATTCTTAACCAGTATGCCGCGCGGTTGCACCAAGCGTTGTAAGTGTTCGAGTATTACCGGCAAGCGCTGTTCCATCCCAGCAGTAGAAACCTGAACCGTAAGGATATCATTGAAGCGATCAATGACCAGACCCGACAGACCGTCGCTGTCGCCATAGACCCAGCGGTAACTGGGCTGAGCAAAACACTGCTCGCGCAGCGCCAAGGCTTGCTTGAGGCGGTTTTTTAGCACCGAACTGCTCAGGCTCCGATCCATCTGCCGAGACACCAAACGGGCGCAGATCAGGGCTTGCGGGTTGACCATAAAACTGCCCAGGCCCTTGCCGGCAAAGTCCACCGCATTCGCGATTGAGCCGGACTCGAAGGCCTGCAAGGGCGACTTATTGAGGTCTATTTCATTGCTGTAGATCCAATGATGGCCAGAACGGATGCGGCGTTCGGCACCCTTGTTGAGATGCAATACTTGAGTGGTCAACGGTTGGAAACCTTCTAAAAAAACTAAAGAAATGCCCCTGCACTTCGGCGGGTGACTGCTACATGATACACTCTTAATATTAACGGCCCACTGAAAGAACTTTTATGAGCATAGATCTGGATCCGGATCAAATCGACAAAATCCTGCAGGGTATCAGCATTCCCCCTCAACCCCAGGTTATGGTCGATTTACAGATGGAACAATACCACCCCAAACCCGATATAGGCCGCATCGCGAACCTTATCGCACAGGATGTCGGCCTCGCCGGCACCATGTTAAAAATCGTTAATTCATCGGCCTTTGGTTTGGCCAACAATATTACCTCAGTCCAACAGGCTGCACTCTTTTTAGGCATTAAATCGGTCGTCAACATCATTAATGGTATCAGCATTCGGGGTGAATTGAGCGATGAAGATATACAGACCCTTAATAATTTTTGGGACACCTCGATGGACATCGCGGTTGTGTCACAAAATATCGCTCGCCAGATCGGTATGCCAGCGCCCGACGATGCTTATGCCCTAGGTCTGTTTCACAATGCCGGCATCGTACTGATGAACAAACGCTTCCCCAACTATATGGACGTTATGCAAGAAGCCTATGCGCACGACACGGATCGAGTCATTGATCTGGAAAACCAACACTTTAACACCAACCATGCGGTGATTGGCTATTACACCGCCCGTTCTTGGCGACTGCCTCGATTGATCTGCGACTCGATTGCCGACCACCACAACATAAACCATATTTTTGAGCGCGACGCCCTGGTCGATGCACCGAAAAAAAATCTGCTGTCGGTGTTAAAGATTGCCGAATATATCTGTGGTAACGGGCCCGTTATGGGCAAGGTGAGTGAGGATTATGAGTGGGCGCGCATCAAAGGCTACATCTATGAATTTACCGGCCTGGGTCCCTATGACATCGACTCCATGATCGATCAATTCAGTGAAATGGGCATCAGCTCGGTGCTTTCGCGCCATTAAAAATCAACACCGACAACAGCGACTTGTCGCGCACGGCGATAAAATGCGGATTGAGGATATCTTCCTTACCGTAAACTAGCGGCTGTCCGTCCCACTGCACAATGGCGCCACCGGTTTGCGCTAAGATAGCTTGCGGCGCCGCCGTATCCCACTCGCAGGTGAGGCCTAGGCGGGGATAGAGATCCGCGTCCCCCTCAGCCAGTCGGGCAAACTTCAAAGCACTGCCCAAGGATTCGGTGTGCACCGAATAGCCGGCGTCGGTCAGCTGGTCGCGCCAGGCACCCATCCAGGTCGAACGTCGCGACCCTAGGGCAATCAGCCTATTGGCCACCCGGGCCATAGGCAGTGGGCGACTGCCCGCAGGCGTTCCCGAATACGCACCAAGCCCCTCACCACCCCACCAGGCCTTGCCCGTGGTCGGTTTATACAGCAGACCAAAGACCGGTTGTTGGTGCCACATCAGGGCGATATTGATGACGAATTCATCAGAGCGATCGAGAAACTCTCGGGTACCGTCTATCGGATCAATCAACCAATAGAGTGGCCAGTCTTTGCGCTCTTGATAATCTGGCAAGGCCTCCTCCGACACTACGGGACAGTCGAGAATATGCGCCAAACCGGCAACGAGAATATCCGATGAGCGAATATCGGCCGCGGTGACAGGGCTTTGGTCTGCCTTAGCCGTCGTCTGCCACAGACGCTCGTCGCGATAGATGGTCAGAATCTCGGCCCCGGCGACCGTGGCCAGCTGGTACAGGGCGTTAATTTGCGCGACGCTCAAGGGCAAGCCTTGGACTGGACTAAAATAGGGAGCTGTCATATGAAGCCTTGTCGGGGAACGCGCTGATGGGTAATTCTACCACGTACCACTGGCGTAACCCGGCCGCCGCGGTGAAAAAGCCGTTAATTGCTCAGCTAACCTTGCATATTGCTCTCAGCGACCGCATCTTTAGCAGCGCTTGGCTGAGAATTACAGCCTATTCTCAGGCCTAGAGGACCAAAACCGTCGCTGCTGGGAGCCAATGCCTTGGCCCGGACCCGCATTCGACATTATTTAGGAACCCGAACCGTGAGCGTAAAGACTGAAGCCAAAGATGATATCCGCCTCGATAAGTGGCTGTGGGCGGCTCGTTTCTTTAAAACCCGAGCCCTGGCCAAGGCTGCCGTTGAAAGTAATAAGGTGCACTACAACAAGGCGCGAGCAAAACCGAGTCGCGCTGTGGAGATGGGCGCTACGCTCCGGCTGCAGATCGGCACTGAGGAAAAAACCATCGTGGTGATCCAGATCCACGGCAATCGTCGCGGTGCACCGGAAGCCCAAGCCATGTATTTGGAAACCGATGAGTCGGTGCGCAAACGCCAACAAAACACCGAGCAGCGAAAAACCATGAACCTGACCTCGCATGCCCCCGATCACCGCCCGAATAAGAAGGAACGGCGCGATCTGATCCGGGTAAAATCCCATATGTCCGACTCCTAGGCAGGCCACATCATGACTGAACTTGACCACACCACACGGTTTTTATTTGCCGACTGCGCCGTGCGCGGCGAATTGACCCAGCTCGATCGCTCGGTCTCGGAGGTGCTCAGTAAGCATCATTATCCGAGCGCGATTCAACCCCTGCTCGGCCAGTTCATGGCGGCGGCGGCCATGCTCAGCGATACCCTTAAATTTGATGGCACCCTATCCCTACAGGTGCGCGGTTCCGGTCAGGTGCGCACCTTGATGGCCGAATGTCGCGACAACCGAGCTCTGCGCGCGCTGGCGCAATATAATGATGACTTTGATGACCGCGGTCCGATTTTGGGCGAGGGGCAGATGGCGATAACCATTGAACCGAAACAGGGGCAGCGTTACCAAGGCGTCGTCGCGATTAATGACACCGACCTGAGCCTAGCCCAGGTTCTGGAAGACTACTTTCAGCAGTCTGAACAGATTCGCACGCGGATTTGGTTGTTTGCCGATCAGCATAAGGCGGCCGGTCTGATGCTCCAGGCTATGCCACAGTCGGCCAGCGAGGGTGACCTAGACATTCCGGACGACGACGAAAATTGGTCGCGCCTGATGTTGCTGGCCAGCACCCTAAAGCCGGAGGAGGTCTTTGGCTTGGATGCCCAAACGGTGCTCCATCGCCTGTTTCATGAGGAGCATGTGCGCCTCTACCCACCACGCCCATTGGAGTTTGAATGCACCTGCAGCGCCGGGCGATCAGGCAATGCCATCGTTACCCTGGGTGCCACAGAAGCATTGGCTCTGGTGGAGGAATTGGGCCATATCGATATAGACTGCCAATTTTGCCATGAACGCTATGTCTTCAAGGCGGATGACGTTCGCCAGCTATTCTCGGCCAGCGCAGATGACACCCTGAATTAAGACACCCCTCGGCCCAGAAAGAGCGCAAGCCAGATATCAGCCCCCAAAGTGGTCCTGATATCTGATCGGTGAGACGCGTGCCGGGCCAGATGCGCTACTCGCTAAATACGCGATCACCCAACTGATCAACCATTAGACGGGCTTTGCTCAGACTGATGGCAGATGCCTCCGTTGCACTGGGCATCACATCCGCCCTGACAAAGGTATGGCTGCGCAGTATCTCACCATCCTTTTCGATAATTCCACCGACGCGATACTGAGACCCCTCGGCAGTTGGAGCGGCACAAATCCGGTAACCTTTGTACTCAGTCCACTCGTATACCGGCATTTTAGGTGTTTTCGTTTTCATTTTCGTTAACCAGCCAAACATTGCTTACGTCCTATCGAGTTTATAAGGTTGACGGCATTATCAGACGTCAAATTGGCACTGCATAGCGTTAATTTTGATTTTTTGTAACACAAGATAACACTAAAGCCAGATCCCATTAGCAGGTGTTACTTTTTGCCCACGAGTGTTACCTAATACCACGATGGCCTCAGATCAAACTGACGCTTCCTGTACAAAAAACAGTCTTTATTTTTTAAGTTATTGATTTTAAACAGATTTAATAATGTGGCACAGGGAATGCAATATCTAATGCATAATGATAGAAGCCACCTGGCAATAAAAATAACAATAGGGTGGATTTAAGAACAATAAGCGCTCATCCAAAAACAATAATAAGGGCGCTGTTTTTGTTCCTGGCTTAATAAAAAAATAAAAGTGCCAGCCTACTCTTTATTTTAGTCCGATCGCTGTTTTCACTAAAACCGTACAACACCCCTAATCTAGTATTGCCCAGCCTCAGACGCCGACCCGCCAGTATTGATTCGAGTAAAGCCAATCCACAGCATACCTGTGTCGAGAGTCACTAGGCTCGCCACACCCAGCGCCTTATTTGTGCAGAAGCATAGTTGTGCAGAAGCACGGTTGTACAGAAAACTAGCTGTACAGAAAACTAGTTGTACAGAAAACTAGCTGTGCAGAAAGGTAGCGTTGGCACTGTTTGGTGCCATTCAAATTTACATCTAGTATGTTGC
>Ga0307492_10000396_pt1 | contig 18581 bp, 6 predicted proteins | sample SI3LmetaG_FD_202365 | JGI IMG/M metagenome (GOLD analysis project Ga0307492, IMG submission 202365) | Sea-ice brine microbial communities from Beaufort Sea near Barrow, Alaska, United States - SI3L | ecosystem: Environmental > Aquatic > Marine > Coastal | place: USA: Alaska | collected 2017-05-06 | reverse complement strand
CTTCATCGATGGAGGCGATATCGAAGGCGGGCAGAAGCTGCACGGCGGTTATGCCGGCAGTGCGCAAGGCTTGCAGGTGAACAATGGATTCACGCGTGACATCGGTAAAGGCCATATATTTTCCGTCCGCGCTGGCATCGGTTTTGGTGCTGTCCCAGAGGCTTAGATCACGAATGTGGGTTTCATAAATGGCGATGTCTTCCGCGTTGGTGACATTGGGTGAGTTGAACTCAGCCCAAGTGGCGGGTAACAGATTGCCCGCATCAAGATCGACGACCTGGGAGAACGTCGAATTTATCGACAGACCCAGGCTGTAGGGATCAGTCACCTCATAGTTTTCGATCGCATCGGTGGCGTAGTGGAATACCGACAGATCATAGAGATAGTAGCTGTTGGTCAGGTCCGACGCGGCAGTGGCCGACCAGATACCGGTACTGCTGTCCTCTGTCAGGGTAAGGGTTTGCACTAAGGTCAGAGCGCTGTTGTCGTATACCTTCACGGCCACATCGATGGCGGTCGGGGCCCATATAGCAAACTTGGTGACCCCGCCCTCATTATAGGCGCCTAGGCTCGCGTTCTGTGCTGCGTTGTAATAGAGGGTGTCCAAGACCGGTGCCGTTTGCACTCGGGTTAAGCGCACTACTTCCTCGGCACCATTGGTTTCAGCCATCCAGAGCTGTTGTTTGACTAAGTTTTTCGCAACCTCGGCGGTAGCATCGAGCCAGTAAGGATCAAAGTCGGCCAAATGGGGATAGGCCGCGCTCTGGCCAGAGCTTAAGTCGCCGGCCGCAACGGTTAACCGCGTACCACCGGACACGGTTTTGGTTGCGATGTCGAAAGTCAGCGACGCGGTGGGCGAATGCCACAGATGGACGACATTGGCCTCTGACAGGCGCTTGTACAGGACGCTGGCGCCACTATTGTCCAAGCCACTATCCGCTAGGCCAAAAGAGATAAGGTGACTGAAGGCGCCCTCGAGCGCTACCGGTACTTCAAGTACCGGTTCAGCGTAGAGTTCGGCTACATCTTGGAAGGTAAACACCGCGTCGCCCAAAACCGCACGGTTGAATATCTGATTGAGACCACCCAAATCTTTGGTGTCGCCGTTGTGCAGGATAAACTTAAAGTCGGCCCAGTCTGCGGTCTTTAAATCGATAATAAAATAAGCGCCATAGAGGGAGTGCTCGCCGGCTGCATAGAGTGGTATGGTCCATTCGGTGTTGGTCGCGACCTCATCGGTCACGCTGCCGCTATCGTCCCACAGGTACAGGCCCCAACCGTCATAATCGCCGGCGTCGCGCTTATAATAAATTATCGCCTGGTCGGCATCGATCGCGATCAGGTCATCGCTTGAGGTGGCGCTGATGCAGATCGTGCCGGCCGAATTCAGGACCAGAGGCGCGGAGCAACTCAGTGGCACTGAGGGGTTCTTTTCGCTCGTTGGGTTACAGGCGGTTAGGCTAACGGCGAAAACGATCGCCGATAGGCTAAGCACGTGCGAAACGGATCTAATCATAGTCGATTCCTCGGTTATTTTTTTTCATGTCTGGTTATGTCTGGTTATGTCGAGTCTATTTAGACAGCTACTGACCTAGGCCTGCGGGCTACCGAATAGGGCCCACCGTCGGGCCCGCGGTAGGTGGTCAACACCGCCGCAGGCTTGCCGTTATGGCTGTAGCGTCATCAGATGCAAATAGTCGTCGGCGCTGCCGTCCTGATCCAGATCCGCGATGATCAAATAAAAATCATAGGTGCCGGCGACCTCGACAAGCTGGTTCAGGTTGCCCGGGTTCGCGCTGCGCGTCATACCCAGTTCGGTGTTTGGCCCGCCAATAATGACGCTGGTCCAATTGGCATCGGCGAACTTGTATTCGATGTCACCAATGGCCAAGCTCTGGCTGCCGTAGTAATAACCGTTTTGATAGGTCATGGCGGTCACGCCCCAGTCATTTAATGAGCCGCGGATGTTTAGCGCACCGAGCGTTGCGGCCGCGCTTTGATCGATGCTCTGGACTCCGGTACCCAGGTCATTATCGCTGGTGGCAATGTCACCCCCGACGTTAACGAACAGATTGGCTTCCAAGCGTGATGTGCCCGGGTTGTCTGCGGTCAGGGCCATCATCGCCGCGCGTGGCAGCCAGATCGGTTGATCCACGGCCAGGCTGTCGACACCCGGGGTAAAGTAGACCAGCAGCTTGTTTTCGAAATCAGTCCATTCGTAAGTCACTAGCGTCTCGGCCGAAAAGATCTGGGTTTGACCGCTAACCGAGATGACTGCCAGCTGTTTTCCGGCTGCGGCGCCCTCGTAGTCGAGCGTCATAAAGGGCGAACGCTTGTCCACGGTAAAGGCCACCGGACTGGAGAAATCCTCATCACCGGCGATATTGGTGGCCCGTACCCGAGTCGACAGGGCGGTTTGATCTGCAATGTCGGCGGTCTGCAAATAGAGCTGATACGGAAAAGTTGGATCGCTTGCCACGCTTGACCAGTTCGCACCGGAATCGGTCGACAGTTGCAGTTCCACCTGATACGTCGGTACCGCAAGGGCACTGGCACCGGTCAAAGTGACGGCATACTCAACGTTACCTGCGACCAGCGAATCGGCCTGCGGACCGGTCACCGCTGCCAGGCTGGGTGCGAGCGAATCGGGCACTGGGCTGTCGGCTTTGAGCATGACCAGACTGAGCGCCGGCACGGTCACACTGATGACGCCATCAACGGCTGCGACATCGGTTGTGCTGCCATAGACGGCCGAATAGTTATCGGCGGCGGCGGTCAGCGTGGTTGTTTTTGAACGGTCCTTATTGAAGTTGACCACCACCAGATATTCTTCGCGGCTATCCCGATCGAGGCGCGAGAAGGCGAAGGTGTTGGTTGCACTGCTGGTGCGGCTAATTTGGATACCCTGCCGCAGCGTTGGATTTTCTCGTAACAAACGCGCGTATTCGCGCCATTTTAAGTAGAGTGGATGATCGGCGGTAAAGTTATCATCGGCCGAGGTGCGTTCGGTACCGAGCATGTTGGTGGCATTATAGTAACCGACCTGGGACGGCATCATGTCTTGCCGTGCGGCCTTGTCGCCACCGCTGCCAATAAAGCCCTGCTCGTCGCCGTAATAGATGGTCGGAATGCCGCGCGCGAAGTACATCAGAGCATGGGCCAGATCGGTCATCTGCACGGCTCTGCTGTCAAAGTCGAGGAAGTCACCCAGGAAGTAGGCGAAGCGGCCCATGTCGTGATTACCGACAAAGTTGATTAGGGTCGAGGCATCGCTGTCGACATCGGCATAGAGATCGTCCTTGGCAAACATCTCATTGAGTTGGCTGATCGATTCGGCGTTGCCCTGATTTTGGATGGCGGCGGTGACAAAACTTTGAAACGCAAAATCCAGCACCGAAGGCAGTTTCGCCTCAGTGGTATAGAAACTCAAGACAGTCGGATCTGCGGAATAGACTTCGCCAAACAGGGTGAAGTTGCTAATGCCGGCGCCGGTCGTGCCCAGACCATCGGTGTCGGGCGCTTGCGCATAAGCCAGCACGGGCGGGGCGAAGCGCTGCCAGAATTCGGTGTTGACGTGCTTCACTGTATCGACCCTAAAACCATCGGGGCGAAAGTCGCGGATCAGATCTTTAAAGACTTCAATGAAATTGTTAGCGACTGCGACACTGGTGGTGTCTATATCATCTAAGCCGGAGAAATCGCCATAGACTGAATTCTCACCCGCGAAGGTCGACTCACCCTGGTTGTTGTAAAATTGGACATCATTAAGCCAGGCCGGGCTCTTGGCATTTTCTTCACCGGATGGAATAAAGGGCGTATAGCCCTGATCGGCGTCGACCTCCACCAGGGATCTATAGGCACAATCGCTGACACCCGCCAGTAAGGAGCCATCTGAATTATGACATTCCTCAAACTTGATCACATCGGCACTGTGATTGACGACTATATCGAAGAAGACTTTCATATTGCGGGCATGGGCCGCGGCGATAAAATCTCGTAACCCGTCATTGCCTCCTAGGTGGCTGTCGATATTGGTGAAATCGAGTGTCCAATAGCCGTGGTAGCCGGCCGAGTCACCCTGTACGGCTTTATTGGTCAGGATGGGTGTTAACCAGATGGCGGTGACACCCAGATCCTCGATATAGCTGAGCTTGTCGGTCAAGCCTTGCAGGTCACCACCATGATAGTAGCCGGCGTCGGTTTTATCATAGCCACCGGAGGTCAGTGGGTCGCCCAGGTCGCCCTCGTTATTGGTCGAGTCGCCATCGCTGAACCGGTCGGTCATCACAAAATAGAAAACTTCATCTGTTAAGGCGCGGGTGCGGTAGTCCGTAAGCGCCGGTAGGGGCGTGTTGGCGGCAACGTTGAGGGTCAGTTCAAGGTCTACCGAACCGGTGCCGTCACTGGCAGTCAGCGTTATAGTGTGCTCACCGACATCGCCATTGACCGGCGAGGCGCGCAAGCTATCGCCGTCCTCCAGGATCAGCCAGGACGGTCCGGAGGTCAGGCTCAGCGTGACTGCATCGCCATCGCTGTCGGCGGTAACGATGGTCGTGCTGATGGTTTCCAAAGCGTTTAACGAAATGAGGTTGCTATCGACGGAGATGCTCGGCAGAGCGTTTTGTGACGTGCTTGGGGTGTCACAACCTGCCAAAAAGATAACCGCGCCAGATAAAAGGCCGGCATACAGCTTAGGTTTATTCATAAAGAAGTCCTACTTGCGAATCACATTTATATTTCAGCATTATTGGAATTCAATAATCGCCCGATAATATAATTCTAGTGAAAAAAGTAAGCGCACCAGTGGACGTTATGGGCTGAATAGGCCGAAGGTGGATTTGATCAGATGGCAAAGGGGGGGTTGATTTTAAGGTGTTAAGTATTTTATTTTATTGTTTTTTAATTGATATTTAGGTAGGTGTATTTTATAAGATGTGATTTTTTTAGAGTTACTATAGTTTTCGTTTAAAGCGGGCGTTATAAGAAACTATACTAATTGTCTCGCTGGCCAACTTGGTTGGAAGGGTTTGGTTGCTTTTTTTTGTCTTTTTTTTTAGAGTAAAAATGACCAGGTTTTGCTGTAACATCCTTTCAGCTGCGCTTTGGCTGCTGGGTTTCGGTTACATATGATAGTTAAAGGAATAGAGTTTCATTTTGACAGATACCATCATCAAGCGAGGTGGTAGCCGATTTTTCCACACCCGAGCTTTTTCCATCTTTCAGCCCCGTTCGTCAACTCGTCGTTAAACTTGTATCGGAATATACTTTCGCATCCAGCCTTACTTTCGCGAAGGAATGCAGTCTCGTTTGAAGGATCAGGCTTCGCAGTGAATAAGTACAAAACATAGCGGAGTAACTCTAATGAAAAAAACAGTTCAACCCTTGTTGGCGGCCCTATTGGCGGCCTCAGCCATTTCCCTTACCGGTTGTCTGCCGGAGGATCCCTACTTAGAGCGCGATGTGCGCGATGACGTGTTCTATTTTGTAATGCCCGATCGCTTCGATAACGGCGACCTGAGCAATGATACCGGCGGCATTCCGGGCGATATCTTGCAACACGGCTTTGATCCTACCGATAAGGGCATGTATCACGGTGGTGATATGCAAGGTCTGGAAGGTCGACTCGACTACCTGCAAGGCATGGGGATTACCGCCATCTGGATGACGCCGATTTTAAAAAACCAAACCATTCAGGGTGATAGCTCAGCCTATCACGGTTACTGGACACTCGATTTCACCAAAATAGATCCACACCTGGGCACTAATGCCGATCTACAATCGCTGATCGATGCCGCCCATGACCGCAATATGAAGGTCTACTTTGACATCATTACCAACCACACCGCCGATGTCATCAAGTTCGAGGAATGTCATGAACCCGATGGTAGCTCTAATGGTTCGCCGTGCACCTATGTGTCGCTTGCTGATAAGGCCGCGGGTGGGGGTTACACGCCCTTTATTCCGGCTGGGCAAGAGAATGTTAAGGCACCGGCTTGGTTAAACGATCCGCAATACTATAACAACCAGGGTGACACCACATTTTCAGGTGAAAATTCCATCTATGGTGATTTCTTTGGTCTCGATGATTTGGATACCCGACAACCGGCTGTTGTCCAAGGCATGATTGATATCTTTAAAGATATAGTCAGCGAATTCAAACCCGATGGTTTCCGAATCGATACCGTTAAGCACGTCGATATCGAATTCTGGCAAGAATTTTCCCCGGCCCTTCTGGCCCATGCTCATGCCGAAGGCATCCCCAACTTCTTTATGTTTGGTGAGGTATATGAAGGCAATCCCCAGGTCCTCAGCCAATTCACGACTATTGGGAAATTACCCTCGGTGCTCGACTTCGGTATTCAAGGTGCCGCCAGCTCGGTGTTCGCCGGTCAAGGTAGTTCCAGCAATCTAGCTGGGCTCTTTGCGCAGGATGATGTCTACACCGACGCCGATAGCGACGCCTCGGTGCTGATGAACTTCGGTGGCAACCACGATATGGGTCGCATCGGCATGTTTATTCAGAATGCCAATCCGACCGCCAGCGACGATGAGAAATTGGCGCGGGCCAAGCTGTTCAATGCCATCATGTTTTTCGCCCGCGGCATTCCGGTGATCTATTATGGCGATGAGCAGGGCTTTACTGGTGACGACGGCGACAAAGACGCCCGTGAGGACATGTTCCCCTCCTTGGTTGACGTCTATAATGACAATGACCTAATCGGCACCGATGCGACCACCGCCGAAGCGAACTTTGATCCTGAGCACCCTTTGTATCAGGCCATCGCCGACTATTCATATATCTATAAACTGCATCCAGCGCTGCGCCGCGGTGTTCACATTAATCGCTATAGTGAAACGGATGGCGGTCTCTATGCCTTCGCGCGTGTCGACAGCGATAACCGTGAATATCTGGTGGTCTTCAATGGCGATACCACCAGCCGCAGTCTGGAATTGGCTGCAACCGCCAATACCTATCTATCTATTGGCGGCAACGAGAAGTTGAAGCGCGACAGCGCCGGTAATATTACCATCGAGTTAGGTCCTCTGGATTTTGCCATCTATAAGGCTACCAGTCCGGCTAAGAAATCCAAGAAAACCGATTTCAGCCTAGTGGGTGTGCCCGATGGATCGGCTGTTTCCGGCCGGGTCGATTTGGCGCTGGAATTGGCCAAAGATCCGGGCGTATTGCCCAGCTACGTGGCAACCTTTGAGTTGTCTACCGATGGCGGCCTAAGCTACCAGCCCCTGGCGGTTGACACCACTGCCCCCTATCGGCTGTTCTGGCAGTCGGGCGATCTGGCCGACGGTACTGCGGTGACTGTGCGGGCTACCCTGACCACGGGTACCGGCAAGGGCATTAGCCACAGCCTGGACATGGTGATCGATTCGCGTGTACCGGCGACGGTGGAAGTCGATTACGAGAACGGTAATCAGCGCGATCTGCTCTATGTGGCCGACCACAACGGTGGCTTGCAGGGGCCTATTGCCGCCGACAATGGCGTCTTCACCTTTGCCTGGGATGATACCGACGCGAGCCAGCTGTTAACCTTCGTCGATCAGGATGGATACCTCTTCGCGATCGACAAGCCGGTGCACATTACCCGTTCTGAAATAGTCGCCCTATCGACCGAAGACGGTGACGGCAAGCTACAAGCCCATATCTATTTGAACAATCAGGGTGAGCTTGACCAGAACGATAATGACAGTGGTGGTAGCGCAATCGAATTGCCGCTCGATCCAGCAGCCGATGCAGCCTATGGTGACGATCTCAATGTACGCGGTGGCCTCAACAGTTGGGGCGCCGACCTAATGACCTATGAGGGTAACCAGACCTACAGTCTGACCCGGGTCGTGGATCAGGGTGATGCCGAATTCAAATACGCCGACAGTACCTGGAGTTCGGTCAATATTGGTGGTCAGGTGGGTGAAAATGGCCTGGTGCTCGGTTCCAACCCCGGCAACCTGACGCACCACTTCCCGAATAAGGGGCTGTACAACTTCTATCTGGTGTCGACCGAACTGGACGGGCAACCGGTGATTCTGCACTTTATCGACGAAGATGTCGGTCCAGTCGGTGAAACACTTTATGTTACCGGTAGCCTGAATGACTGGAGCACCGATGATCCGATGGTTTACCTCGGTAACAACCACTACAGCGCGACGCTGGACCTGGCCGAGGGTGATTATCAGTTCCAGCTGGCGAATCAGGATGCCAGCTGGCAGCGCGTGGTCAGTGATGGGGTTGCCGATCTCGATGTGGCCGAAGCGTTGGTTGCCAGCGGTGTCAGCAGCCTGTTGAGCGCGGAGCACGCAGCCAACTATAGCTTTGCCTACCATTACGACGATAGCCTGACGGTAACCTCTGACTATATTGACAATCCAGATCCCGGTTTACAGGTAGTGTTCCAGAAGCCTGCCGCCTGGGCCGGCGCCAATATCTACTATTGGGAGGCCTTAACCACCCCATCAGTGGGTTGGCCGGGCGTGCCGATGACCGACTTAGGTGACGGCTGGTATGGTTTTGAGTTCAACTTGGGCAGTGGCAGTGCCAATTTGATCTTCAACGACGGTGCCGGATCGCAAACAGATAATCTGTTTCGTGACGCCAATGGCTGCTATATAGCCGACATTTGGGAAGACAGCTGTGCACCTTATCTGGAAGAAACACCGCCGGGCCTATAGCCTAGTGGCCGAACAATCGTCAAAAAGGCGATCGTAAAAAAGGCGATCGTAAAAAAAGGGTCGACGTCAGAAATGACGTCGACCCTTTATTTTATCCTGCAACCGAATCTTATCCTGCAACCGAATCATGGCGCAGGCAGATGCGTTCGATGTATTGCCTGCCAAAGCCAATTGCTCAGCATCCAACCGGAGGACACCTCCCGCTTTAGTCCGAGCAAAGGGTCAACGCCATCGCCCCTGGATGCAGCGGGTGTTAGAGCTGTGCTAATTCTTTGGTCTTAAACTGATTGGGCAGCAGTATCACCTCTATCCGACGATTTTGTTGCCGCGTCGCAGAGTTTGTTTCCGGCACCAGGGGGCGCGTATCGGCCAGGCCGACGGCTTGCAGTTGACCGGCGGGGATTTTCTGACGAATCAATTCCTGCACTGCAATGGCGGCACGGGCTGATGAGAGCTCCCAGTTCGATGGATACTGTTTCAGGGTTCCCGCCGCAATAGTACGACCGTCGGTATGGCCCTGAATGCTGATCAAATAGTTGGGAAAGCTCAGCAGTGCTTCGGCCAATAAGGCTAGAGCCTGCCGACCCTCGGTGTTTAGTTCGGCCGAACCGGAGGCAAACAAGATACTTTCGGGCAATTTGATCGCCGTGGTGCCATCTTCCAATTGAGTGACCAGCTGTTCCTTTTCCTGGTTCAACATCGCCAATTGGGATTGCAGCTTTGCCTCCAAGTTGTTCATGGCATCGGCCTCGGCCGACATCTCGTTTTTCAGTCGCTCGATGGTTTCGCTATAGGTTTCATTCTCAGCCTGTTTTAGTGCCAGCTGCTGTCGTGCCGTCTGAAACAGTTCAGCGGTGGTGGCGGCCTTGTTTAACTCATCCTTTAGCAAGCTCAGCTCGGCCTGAGCGGCCTCGAATTGTGCCCCCTGGCGTGCCAAATCGGCCTGGGTCGTGGCCAACTGTTCCTGTGCGGTCGCCAGAGTCGCGTTCGACTCGGCTAACTGTTCCTGTGCGGTCGCCAGAGTTGCGTTCGATTCGGCCAGCTGTTGTTGTGTGCTTGCCAGTGCGGCGTCTGCTGCGCTCAACGCTGCTTGGCTGTTTGCCAAGTCGGCCCGGGTCGCGGCCAGCTGTTGTTGCACGCTTGCCAGAGCGTCGTCTGATTCGGCCAACTGTGCTTGGGTGTTCACCAAGTCGGCCAGGTTCGCGGCCAGCTGTGCTTGCACAGTCGTTGTTTCGACGCCGGATTGTGCCAACTGGGACTCGAGCTCTGTTTGTCTGGCTTGCGCCGCAGTGAGCTGGGTTTGCAGGTCGATTTGAGCAGACTCCACCTTGGCCAGGACGAGCGCATTCTCGCTCTGGGTAGCCTCATCTAGTGCCCGCTGGTCGGTTAAGGCTTGAATCGTGCTTCTGAGCATGGCGACCTGGTCGTTCAGAGACTGATTGCGTCGGGTCATTTGATCGGTTGTTCTGTTGAGTTCTTGTTCGCCGCTACTCAATTGGCTATTACTTTCCTGGAGTCGGTCGAGCTGCTCATTGAGCTCGGCGATTTGGCTGTCAAATAAGCCGTTTTGTTGTTCAAGTTGGGCAAGCTCGGTGCGGCTGGCGGCCTCTGAAACCTGCAGCTGGCTGAGGGTTTGGTGCTCTTGGTAATATATCCAGGCACCGATCAAGGTAGTGCCAAAGAGAATTGCCGACAGCCACCAGGAACCCGTGCCTCGTTGATAAAGTTGATTCATATCATGGGCTCTTTTTGTTTTGGGTTGAATGATCAGTATAGGGAGGCTAGCGCACAATGGAAAGCTTCACCGCTTTGCCCGGCACACTAGGCCTCCCCTTGGCTCAGATGCCGGTTAAGGGCAGGCAATCCAAAGCCTGGACCTGGTTGCGGCCGCCTTCCTTGGCCAGATACAAGGCCTTGTCGGCCAGGCCGAGTAGGTCAACTAGGCTATTAGAGCGGTCTGGTATCAAAGTGGCCACGCCAGCGCTGATGGTGATCTCTGGGGCAACATCGGAGGACGCGTGTTCAATCTTCAGGTCGCGCACCGCTTTAAGCAGTTCGAGGGCCCGATTGAGGGCGCCGACACTGTCGGTTGTAGGCAGGATGCAGGCAAATTCCTCGCCGCCATAGCGGGCGACCAAATCAGTTGGTCGGCGGATGTTCTTTTCCAGGGTGCGGGCTATGGTCTTTAAGCATTGATCACCCATCAGGTGACCATAGTGGTCATTGTAAGGTTTAAAGAAATCAACATCGAGAATGATCAGCGACAGGGGTTTTTGGTCGCGTTCACAGGTTCGCCACTGTTGGTCTAAGGTGTCATCAAACCTGCGGCGATTAGCGATGCCGGTCATGCCATCGGTCAAGCCGATGGAGCGGAGCAGATCCGTCTGCAGCTTCAAGCGCAGATGGGTGGCCACGCGCGACTTGACCACGATTGGGCTGATCGGTTTGTTGATAAAATCAACCGCACCCAGTTCGAAGCCAAAGATTTCATCCCGTTCCTCGGACAGGGAGGTTAAAAAGATTACCGGAATGTCCCGGGTTGCCGGATCGGCCTTCAGAGCTTGGCAGACTTCATAGCCGGTCATATCCGGCATCATGACATCGAGTATCACCAGGTCTGGAGCCTGGCTTTGGCACAGGTCGATACCAGCGCGACCGGTAGTGGCCATCAAGACTTCCAGATCCTGCTTGAATATCTCGTTGATCATATGAATATTGATCGGCTGGTCGTCAACGACCAATATCTTGGGACGCGCCGCTTGGTTCGGAAAGCTGTCCAATAGTTGTTTCAGCATCATTGGATGACCGCCAGTAATTCGTTAATCGTGACTATCGCCGCAGGATAGTTCAGGGCGATAATGAGCCGTTGTAACTCGAGTACTTTGTTTTGCTCAGATCCTTGGGGTAATGACATTAGGGGCAGCTGATCAAACAGGCTCTGAGCCGTTAGGCTGCCAATAGCCAACTGCGCTTTTAATTCAACCAGTGCAGGTTTGATTTCCGCCATCGGCACTAGCCTTTGCTCCTGCTCCTGGTCCTGGGTATTGGTCTGCAGTGCTGGCTCAGTATCGACCGCGAGCTGCAGTAGCCTATTGGTCTCGGTTAGAACCAAGCTCATCTGTGCCACGAAGTCGACCGGGAGCACGTCGATCAGGGGTACCTCAGGCGCTGCTTTTATCAGGTTTTCGGCGTAGTGTGACAGGTCGCTTATCGCCCTGGCGCCCATGTTGCCAGCGCTGCCTTTCAGGGTGTGCAGCGCAGTCAATGCGGCTTCGGCGTTCTGTTGTCCTCTGGCCCGCTCCAGGTCTGCAATCAGTTTGGCCGAACTGTCGGCAAAGGTCGGCATTAGGCTGATAAATAGGTCACGGTTGTCGCCAAAGCGATTCATGATGTCTTCAAGTTTTTCGATCATCGGAGCATCCGCCTCCAGCGGCGGGAGTGTCGATATCGGCGCTAGCGAGTGTAAAGCCTGTTCGGTAACACTGGACGCAGTGGGAGACCTCAGGGTTCGGATGATTTTCGCGACAACCATCTCGACGTCGATCGGCTTGCCGAGATGGCCATTCATTCCGGCCTCAATGCAGGCCAGTTTATCGTCTGTTGAGACATTAGCGGTCATCGCGAGTATCGGGAGGTCCTTGAACTGGCTCTGCCAGCGAATCCTGCGGGTGGCCTCCAGGCCATCAATATCGGGCATCTGCAAGTCCATTAGCACCAAATCGTAGTCCGTTTGACCGGCCAAGACGGCCGAGACGCCAGAGATCCCACCCTCTGCCAGATCGACCAGGGCACCCTCATGGGTCAACAGTTCCTTAGCCACTTGACGATTCAATTCATTGTCTTCGACAACCAATAACTTGATATTCTCAAGGCGTTTGTTAATAACCCGGTTGGTGTTCGGCGCTACGCGGGTCATGAAGCCGAGTTCGGGCAAGCCACTGTAGACAGCCTCTTTGATTTGCTGTGGTGTGACCGGTTTGGTCAGGTAGCCGATCACCGGTGAAGGTTCTAGGTCGATGTCGGCATCGCCAATATCGCTGTCGTGGGCCGTATCCACAAGGATCACTGGAATGGCGGTGTCTTGTTGCACGGTCTGTAACGCCTTGAGTAACCCTACATCGGCTACATCGCCTATATTGGGCATGCGCCGATCTAACAGCATTGCATCAAAATGGGGAACTGTGCCAGAACTTGGATTGAACATATCGAGGGCTGCTTTTGCCGACTCGACGACGGTTGCCGACCAACCCAGTGATTGGACAGCACCGGCCAGTATTTCACGCGCGATAGGGTTATCATCGACGATCAGAATTTCCAGAGACGGGTTCGGCACCTGGCTACTGTCCTGCATGGAATGCAAGTTTACAATGGGCAGGGTCAGCTTAAAATGGAAACGGCTACCCTGGCCCGGTTCACTGTCTACCCCGAGCTCACCATCCATCAACGCGACCAAGTTTTTAGTTATCACCAAACCCAAACCGGTGCCGCCGTAGCGCCGGGTAGTGGAATTTTCGGCCTGAACAAAGCCTTCGAAGATACGTTCAATTTGTTCCGGGCTGATACCGATACCGGTATCGCGCACGTCGATCGCAATCTTGGTCTCGTTGGCGTCGCTGGCAATTGCTTTTATTTGCACCACGACCTCGCCTCGCTGAGTGAACTTAAGCGCATTGGTCGCCAGATTGATAAGCACCTGCTTTAACCGTAGCCTGTCGCCAAAGACATGCGTGGGCAAGCCAGGGTCCAGATCAAACAGCAGCTCGACATCATTATTGCCTTGGTTGCCCGACAGGACAATCGCCAAGTCTTGCATCAAATCTTCAAGTTCGAAAGAATGAGGATCCAGCTCCAATTTGCCGGCTTCGATTTTCGAATAGTCAAGAATCTCATTGAGCAGCTCCAACAGCGACTTTGACGCTCTCTGGGCCTTAGTAATGTAGTCTTTCTGGTGATCTGTCAGGTCAGTCTGCTGGACCAGTTGTAGCATGCCGAGCACTGCATTCATTGGCGTGCGAATTTCATGGCTCATATTGGCCAAAAAGGCCGATTTGGCAGCGCTGGCTGCGTCCGACTGCTCCTTCGAGCTGCGTAATACCGCTTCCAACTCTTGCTGTGGGGTCACATCGAGATTGATGCCGGTGACTTGGATCGCCTCGCCGGCTGAATTCCGTTCAACCTGAGCACCGGCCTGGATGAAACGGACCTGAGCATTGGGCAAGATGACTCGGAAAATCACATCAAAACGCCCAGTACCGGCCACTGCCGCTGCCAAACTGAGCTTGGTTGCCTCAAGGTCGTCCGGATGGATACGGTCATGCCAATGTTCGAGGCCCAGGCCGCCATACTTGAGATCGATCGGCTGGTCATAGAGGCGGTACATGAAGTCGTTCCAATGCAGGTTGTTGTTGATCGGGCTCCAGCTCCAGACACCTAAGTTCGCAACGCTGGCCGCCATCTGGAGCTGGTCTCGTGCCTCCAGAATTTCATGTTCGTGCTCCAGTTGGCGCATGATACTGGTCACTATATAGAGGTAACCGACCAGCTCCTCGGATTCATTAAAGATCCCTGTGACCGCAATAGACACCGGCACGTGGGTGCCATCGACGGCGATATAGGTCCATTGAGACGTTTCTGAACCGTAGCGTTTCGCTTTAAAGGTTAGCACCCTAACGTCGCTGACTCGGTCACCAAAATTCTGCCAGATCTCATCGATCTGCTGCTTGATTTCTGCCGTGCGGTGAAACGCCATGGGCGTTAGCTGACCCACCACATCCGTGGCGCTATAGCCCAGTATTCGTTCAGCGCCGCTGTTAAATACGGTGACCAGGCCGGAGAGGTCGGTGGCGATAATACCGACCTCTGAGGAGGCCCTGAGGATATTGACAAAGAGGGTGTTGAGTTTGGCCAGCGCCTCGGTGTTTTCCGTCATCTGGCTGGTCAGAGCCGCGTTGAGCTCTATAATTGAAAGGTCACGAATGGTACGTGACACCCCCTGGGCTTTGCCGTGGCTATCGAACAGCGCGGACAGGGTCACTGCAACCGGCATCGGGTAAGCTGCATCCCTAGCTTGATAAGATGTTTCATAGGTGGGGACAGGTACATTGGCCTGAACTTTGGCACACTGTGTGACTTCGCTCGCTTGCAGCGGCGCTGGCACAATGAGGGCAACGATATTCTGGCCGAGTGCTTCGGCGCGGCTGAAACCGAATATCCGCTGTGCGCCTTGGTTCCAGCTGGTGATCAGGCCCTGATCGTCATTGGCGATGATGGCATCTTCCGAGCTTTCGACGCTGGCGGACAAGCGACCCTGTTGATCGAGCAATAACTGTCTGTTTTTCCGTGATGTCAGGGTTGCTATGACCAAGCTCATAGCCAGCAGGCTGATCAGCAAACCGACGCCGACGACCCGAGAGGCCGGAATTATTTGCAGGTCACTGATAAAACCCGGTTGAACTGAAAACTGTGCCTCCCAACTGCGGCCAAACACCTGAAGCGATGAGGTGCGCAGATGAAGGCGGTTGCCGGTGACGTTGTCATTGCCATAAAATTGCACTCTGCGCTGCGGATCGGTGACATCAAACAGTTCCATCTGGACATGTTCCGTGGTCAAGTGCAGATCGGCGAGCACCTCATTCATCAAGAGCGGGGCGTAGGTCCAGCCGATGGTCTGAGCACGGCGTTCCTCTAGGGTCGTGGGTGTGGCCCCAGTCATATAAACGGGCAGTAAGAGCAAAAACGATTGCAGTGAGTTGCCGCTCGCTTGCACCAGAGTTATCGGCGCCGTCAATTGTGCCTGGCCGGTGTCCATTGCGCGCTGCGCAGCAGCGCGGCGGTTGTTTTCCGAGGCTATATCCAAACCCACGGCCTCAATGTTCGGCTCGACCGGCTCGATATACACAATCACAAAGCGTTCGGCTTCATTAGGGCTCAGCTCGGTCAAGGCAAAGTCTGGCCAGCCGTCGGCTTGGGCAAAGTTAATAAAGTCAGCCAGATCGCCCGGTTTTACGCGCTTGATAAAGCCGAAACCTCGGGCGCCAGGGAATTCGCTGTCGATTTCGCGGGAATTGGTATAACTCTGGAACAGTTCGCGGCTTAGGGTATCCGGACCCGCCGCCAAGATCGCGCCTCGAATCCCTCTGAGACCATATTGGTAGAAATTAATCCGCTCTCCCATCTGATCGATAGCGGCTAAGGCAGTGGTATCCAAGGTTTCAACGATGCGCTGGTTATTGCGTTGGTTAACTTTATAGGCTGCCAGGCCCGTCAATACCAGACCGACAACTAGGGTCAAAATAGCCCATTTGACATAGTCGGGCAGTGTTCGTCTGATACGCAAGTTGGACCCCTTTAACAGCTAGTACACGGGGCAACCAAAGGTTGGGCGCGACTATAGAACTATTCGATTTGACCAGTGTAGCTAGAAAAGTACAAAAATCCCCTAAAAAGTACAATAATCCCCTAAAATAGTGGACTAAAATCCAAAGAAAACTACATAAGTCCAAAATCATAGAGGGGCGAGGGCATGATAGGGGGGGCTAGGCTTGCAGTCCTCCCCTTATAAAGGGCCTTACAGCCCCAGTTGTGTAGGTCCATCGGACCTTATAGTTGAAATGGATAGATATTACCCAGACCGGTCAGGCGGGTTAGCTCATCAAGGGCCGTACGGCTTTCCAGGAGCAGCAGTGGGTCGGCCAGGTCGGCGCTGAGTAGGCGATCCCGGTAATGGCGGTCGACCCACGCGTTGAGCTGCTGGTACAGGTCCTGGGTCATGATCACGCCCGGATGAATGGCCTGGTATTCGGCCTGCGTGAGTGCCACGCGCAGTCGTAAACAGGCCGGTCCACCGCCGTTGTTCATCGACTGCTTCAGGTCAAACACCTGCACGGTCTGAATCGGATTGGCCGGGTCCGCCAGCAAGCGCGTCAGATAGGCCGCAACCGAGTCGATGGCGTGACATTCAGCCGGTACGATCAGCGTCATGCTGCCATCGGCCTGGCTCAGCAGTTGGCTGTTAAAGAGGTAAGAGCGCACTGCATCGTGCAGACTGACGTCAGCCGTTGGCACACAGATCGGAATCAGGCTGGCACCGACCAGCTTGGCGTCGAGTTCGGCCAGCACCTGCTCCGTATCGACAAATGCGGTCTCATGATAAAACAGCACATTGCCGTTGCCGACGGCGATGACATCATTGTGAAACACTCCGGCGTCGATGGTTTCCGGCCGTTGCTGCGCGAAGACGCAATGGGCGTCGCTTAGGCCATGCAGGCGGGCGATGGCCTGACTGGCTTCGAGCGTTTGCCGGGCCGGAAATTTCACCGGTGCCGGGCGGGACTCATTAAAGGCCTCCTGGCCGTAGACAAACAGCTCGACCCCGGGCGCACCATATTGGGCACAAAAACGGGTGTGGTTGGCCGCGCCCTCATCGCCAAAACTGGCGATCGCCGGCAGGGCCGGGTGGTGTGCGAAATGACGATTGTCGTGAAAAATAGCCTGCAACATGCGCGTCGTGGTGGGGTGTTCGATCGAACGGTGGAACTTGGCATTGAGGTTCGCGGCGGTGAAGTGCACCCGGGCATCAGCGGTATCGGCACTGGGCGAGACGGTACCGGCATTGGCCGTCCACATGCACGAGGCCGATGAGATGGCGCTGAGCAAGGCCGGGTTTTCGCGCCCGACCTTGAGTAAAATTTCGGCATCGCTGCCCTGGTAACCCAAGGCTTTAAGCGATCCGACGGCGGGTCGTTCATGGGGCAATAGAATGCCTTGCTTATAGCCCATATCGGCCAGAGCCTTCATCTTCTGCAAACCCTGCTTGGCCGCTTCCTTGGGGTTAGAGATCGCGGTGGCATTGGACTGGGAGGCAATATTGCCATAGGACAGGCCGGCGTAGTTGTGGGTCGGCCCGACCAGGCCATCGAAATTCATTTCAAAGGCGGTCATAGCGTTATTTCCAGTCATAGCTTTATTTCCGATCATAGCTTCATGCCCGGCGATAGGTTCATGCCCGGTGAATGGGTCGCTGGTGCAGACATGTCGGGGCTTTCCATCGACGCCACCGGGTAAGCACAGTAGTCGGCCGCATAGTAGGCACTGGCGCGGTGATTGCCCGAGGCGCCGACGCCGCCGAAGGGTGCCGCCGAACTGGCGCCGGTGGTGGGCTTGTTCCAGTTGACGATACCGGCACGAATCTCGCGCAGAAAAGTGTCATAGCGCTCGCGTGAATTCGACAGCAGACCGGCGGACAGGCCATAACGGGTCGCATTGGCCAACTCGATGGCTTCGGCAAAGCTGTCGTAACGATAGACCGACAGCAGCGGTCCAAAGTATTCGGTATCGGGCACATCCTGGGCATCGGTCAGGTCGATGATGCCCGGCGATAGCAGTGCGGTGCCCGGTTCCAATGCGGTCATTTCGAGCAGAATATGGCCGCCCTTGTTGACCAGGTTCTGTTGGGCGGCGAGTAGCTGATCGGCGGCCTGCAAGGACACCACCGAGCCCATATAGGGCTGCTCGTCGGCATCGAAACGGCCGACGGCCAGTTGCAGCGTGGCATCGATCAGCTTCTCCAGGAAGGCATCGCCCTGTGCGCCATTGGCGATCATCAGCCGTCGGGCGCAGGTGCAACGCTGCCCGGCCGAGACGAAGGCAGAGAACAGAATATGGTGCAGGGCACCGGCCTCATCGATGTCGTCATCGACAATCAGGGCATTGTTGCCGCCCATTTCGAGCGCCAGAATCTTCCCGGTTTGGCCACCATACTGTTGGTGGATGCGTTCGCCGGTCAGGGAGGAGCCGGTAAAGAACAGGCCATCCAGTCCGGCGTGATTGGCCAGGGCAATGCCGGTCGGCGCTGCGCCCTGTAACAGATTGAGCACGCCATCGGGCAGACCCGCTTGCTG
>Ga0307492_10000395_pt1:0-17500 | contig 18589 bp, 10 predicted proteins | sample SI3LmetaG_FD_202365 | JGI IMG/M metagenome (GOLD analysis project Ga0307492, IMG submission 202365) | Sea-ice brine microbial communities from Beaufort Sea near Barrow, Alaska, United States - SI3L | ecosystem: Environmental > Aquatic > Marine > Coastal | place: USA: Alaska | collected... | reverse complement strand
CGTCGACTATTCGGGCCGCTCGGTCATCGTGACCGGTCCGGAATTGAAGCTGCACCAGTGCGGCCTGCCCAAGAAGATGGCATTGGAGCTGTTCAAGCCATTCATCTACGCCCGCCTCGACGCCAAGGGTCTGTCGATGACGCTCAAGCAGGCCAAGAAGTGGGTCGAGAAGGAGCGCAAGGAAGTCTGGGACATCCTCGACGAAGTGATCCGCGAGCATCCCGTGCTGCTCAACCGCGCGCCGACGCTCCACCGCCTCGGCATCCAGGCGTTCGAGCCGGTGCTGATCGAGGGCAAGGCGATCCAGCTGCACCCGCTGGTCTGCTCGGCCTTCAACGCCGACTTCGACGGCGACCAGATGGCCGTGCACGTCCCGCTGAGCCTCGAGGCGCAGCTGGAGGCGCGCGTGCTGATGATGAGCACCAACAACATCCTCAGCCCCGCCAACGGCAAGCCGATCATCGTGCCCTCGCAGGACATGGTGCTGGGCATCTACTACCTCTCGATGGAGCGGCAGGAAAAGACCCCGGAATACGTCGATGGCGAAGAGAAGCTCCCGATGTTCTCGGACATGGCGGAGGTCCACCAGGCGCTCGAGACCAAGGCGGTCACGCTCCACACGCGCATCGTCGCGCGGGTGCCGCAGGCCGACGAGAAGGGCGCGATTGCCATGCAGCGCTTCGTCACCACGCCGGGGCGCATGCTGATCGGCGAGTGCCTGCCCAAGAACTTCAAGGTGCCTTACGACATCGTCAACCGTCTCCTCACCAAGAAGGAGATCGGCGACGTCATCGACCAGGTCTATCGCCACACCGGTCAGAAGGACACGGTGCTGTTCGCCGATGCGATCATGGCGCTGGGCTTCCGCCATGCCTTCAAGGCCGGCATCTCCTTCGGCAAGGACGACATGATCATCCCGGCTTCCAAGGACGGCATGGTCGACGACACCAAGGCGCTGGTGGCCGATTACGAGCAGCAGTATCAGGACGGCCTGATCACCCAGCAGGAAAAATACAACAAGGTGATCGACGCCTGGAGCCGCTGCGGCGACCAGGTGGCCGACGCCATGATGGACGAGATCAAGGCGCGCCCGATCGACAAGGACGGCCGCGAGTCCGAGATCAATTCGATCTACATGATGAGCCACTCCGGCGCGCGCGGTTCGCCGGCGCAGATGAAGCAGCTCGCGGGCATGCGCGGGTTGATGGCCAAGCCCTCGGGCGAGATCATCGAGACCCCGATCATCTCCAACTTCAAGGAAGGCCTGACCGTCCTCGAATACTTCAACTCGACCCACGGCGCGCGCAAGGGCCTGGCCGACACGGCGCTCAAGACGGCGAACTCGGGCTATCTGACCCGCCGCCTCGTGGACGTGTCGCAGGACTGCGTCGTGATCGAGGAAGACTGCGGCACCGAGCGGGCGCTCGAGATGCGCGCGATCGTCCAGGGCGGCAGCGTGATCGCCTCGCTGGGCGAGCGCATCCTCGGCCGCACCACCGCCGAGGACATCGTCAACGCGGCGACCAGCGAGGTCATCGTGCCCGCCGGCACGCTGCTCGACGAGCCGATGGTCAAGGCGATCGAGGACGCCGAAACGCAGTCCGCCAAGATCCGCAGCCCGCTGGTTTGCGAGGCGGAGCAGGGCGTCTGCGGCGCCTGCTACGGGCGCGACCTCGCGCGCGGGACGCCGGTGAACATCGGCGAGGCGGTCGGCGTGATCGCGGCGCAGTCGATCGGCGAGCCGGGCACGCAGCTGACCATGCGGACGTTCCACATCGGCGGCGCCGCGCAGCTCAACGAGACCTCGCACCTGGAGGCGGTGTCGGACGGCAAGGTCGTCTATCGCGACATGCCGACCATCGCCGACAAGAAGGGCCGCATCCTCAGCCTCGCCCGCAATGGCGAGCTGGCGGTGATCGACGCCGAGGGCCGCGAGCGCGAAATCCACAAGGTGCCCTATGGCACCGTGCTGATGCACAAGGATGGCGACGCGGTGCAGGAAGGCGAACGGCTGGCCGAGTGGGATCCGTTCACCCTGCCGATCATCACCGAGCAGAGCGGCGTGGTGAAATACCAGGATCTCATCGACACGCAGACGATGGAGGAGCGCGTCGACGACGCGACCGGCATCGCCCAGCGCGTGGTGACCGAGATCAAGACCACCGGGCGCAAGAAGAAGGACGATTTGCGCCCCCGCCTCACCCTGCTCGGCGACAGCGCGGTCAAGTCCGGGGACGAGACCGAGGCCGCGCGCTACATGCTCGCGCCGGGCACCACGCTGTCGGTCGAGGACGGCCAACGGGTCGAGGCCGGCGACATTCTCGCGCGCGCCAGCCGCGAGGCCGCCAAGACCCGCGACATCACCGGCGGCCTGCCGCGGGTGGCGGAGCTGTTCGAGGCGCGCATGCCCAAGGACGTGTCGGTGATCGCCAAGATCTCGGGCAAGATCGAATTCGTCCGCGAGTACAAGGCCAAGCGCAAGATCGCGATCGTGCCCGAGGAGGGCGATCCGGTGGAGTATCTGATCCCCAAGACCAAGGTGATCGACGTCCAGGAAGGCGACCACGTCAAGAAGGGCGACACGCTCATCTCGGGCTCGCCCAATCCGCACGACATCCTCGAGGTGATGGGGATCGAGGCGCTCGCCGAATATCTCGTCAACGAGATCCAGGAGGTCTACCGGCTCCAGGGCGTCAAGATCAACGACAAGCACATCGAGGTGATCGTTCGCCAGATGCTGCAGAAGGTCGAGATCACCGACGGCGGCGACACCACGCTGCTGCCGGGCGAGCAGATCGACATGGAGGAGATGCGCGACCTCAACGCCAGGCTCGCCAAGGGCAAGGCACCGGCGCAGGGCACCCCGGTGCTGCTCGGCATCACCAAGGCCTCGCTCCAGACCCGCTCCTTCATCTCGGCGGCGAGCTTCCAGGAGACCACCCGCGTGCTCACCCAGGCGGCGGTCGAAGGGAAGAAGGACACGCTGATCGGGCTCAAGGAAAACGTCATCGTCGGCCGTCTCATCCCCGCCGGCACCGGCGCGGGCATGAACCGCCTGCGCGTGACGGCCAGCGGCCGCGACGCGGCGCTGCGGGCGCAGTGGAAGCGCACCCAGGAAGCGCTCATCGCCGCCAACTCGGCCGAGGAAGAGCACGCGGCCGAGCTGATGCAGGGCCCCGAAGCCGCGATCGGCGACGATCCGATCTCGGTGCTGGAGGGCGAGACTCACGGCACCGACGCCGACGCCGGCGACTACCTCAACGCCGAGGCGGCCGAAGACAGCGTAATCGAATAGTCGCGCGAAGCCAATTTGCTCATCCAAGGCCCGCCGGCTCTCCGGCGGGCCTTTTTTCATGCCCAGCACGGTCTGAAGCTGGGGGCAGAACCCGCAAGCGACCGATAAGCCGCACGGTTCGCCATGAAAGCAGTGACCGTCGGACGGCCCTTTCCCGCGCATCCCGAACCCGCGAACCCAAAAAGCCCTGGCTCATTCTGGGACAGACGAGGGCAATTATTGCCTTTGTCTCACGGCCGATCCGATGTATTGTAAATGTGACTGGCAACGATGGGGTCCGCCCATGCCGGAACCGGTCGGGGAATGGCTTGCGCGAGCGGCCTATCGGTTGGGAGGTAAAACATGAAACTCTTTACACGCGTCTCTCTGGTCGCGCTGGCTGCCGCCGTCGCGGTGCCGGCCAGCGCCGTTACGCACATTGCGTTCGTCGGCAGCTGGCGAGTCGATGACGGTCCGAACTGGACGGTCGTGCCGCCCGCCTACACGGGGCAGGCAGCAGCCGCTTTGTTGTTCGGCGGCCTTGCTTCGGACTATTACATTTCCACCGTCGATAACACCGTGGGGAACATCGACCGCCAGTCCTGGGTCAGCACCTGGGGTGGCGCCTGCGGGGGAAGCTTCCCGTGCGGCACCAAAGTCGCGGACACCTTCGCGCAAAGCACCGGGGGTCTTTATCAGAACCCCGGCGACACCAGCGCCTACGTGAACGACTGGGCGATCGGTCCGGAGTACACGAACTACGCCTTCCGCGTCGGCGTGGTCCCGGAGCCAGCGACCTGGGCGCTGCTGATCCTGGGCTTCGGCCTGACCGGCGCGGCGATGCGGCGCACCAGGCGCTCGGTTCGCGTCGGCTTCGCCTGAACGCACCGAACCGCAACAACAGGCCCCGCCGGAGCGATCCGGCGGGGCTTTTCTTCGCATATTGCCCCAGCTTGGGACAGACCGATCAGCTACGATTGATCAAGAGTTAAGAATGCGGTAAATTGCGTTTTGGTTCGAAGTGCCGAGTCGAGGGTTCACTCCGCCGGTGCGTTTGGGTGGAATGGGCAATCGCGCAACCCTTCAGGGGCCTCTGCAAGGTTTCCAGGTCCAGCGGTTTCGCGTGTTGAGGAGTAATGTATATGACCATCAAAGCATTCAGGATGACCATCTGCGCGTTTGCGCTGTCCACGGTGGGCGTCTCAGTTACCGCGCAGGCGGCTATCAACGCGGCCTACACCATGGATTCGGTCGGCGCGCTCGGCGAGGATCGCCCCTTCACGCTGGGCTTCGACTTTTCGTTGAGCGGCACCAAGACGCTCAACGCGCTCGGCTATACGACCGTCGGCTTCACCGCGAACCAGTCGGTCGGGCTGTGGGATTCTCTTGGCAATCTGCTGATTTCCACCACCGTCACCCCGGGCGATCTCCAGCAAGGCTTCTTCCGCTGGGCCAATGTCAGCCCGCTGGTGCTCGGTCCCGGAACCTACACCTTGGGTGGCACCTACAGCGGTGGGACGTTCGCGAGTTATGCGAACAATGTGGTCTATCAGTCGGGATACACCTGGCTGAGCGACCGGCAGACCTTCGGGGGCGGCTTGAACCAGCCCACCGGCACATTCGGCGGCTATGGCACGCAGGGCATCCCGCAGGTCAATCTGTCGTTCGACGGGGCCGTTGTTCCGGAGCCGGCGACCTGGGCGCTGCTGATCCTCGGCTTCGGCCTGACCGGGGCCGCGATGCGGAGCACCAGGCGCTCGGTCCGCGTGGGCTTCGCCTGAACGCACCGAACCGCAATCACAGGCCCCGCCGGAGCGATCCGGCGGGGCTTTTCGCGCCGCGAGCCGGCTGCGCGGGCGCCGCCGATCGCGCGGGCATTTACCCGTCCTTAGGGGTAAAGTGACCTATTGCCGCATCGGCTCGAAATGGAAACAATGGATGCAGGCGCGCGCGCCAAGGGAACCCAGGCTGATCAAGCATCTGCTCGGCCGCGGGCTGGAGGGGTTCGCGGTCGGGTCCTCGCTGGCGCTGTTCCCCACCTTCGCTTCGATGGCGGTCCTGCTCGCGGTCTATGGCGGCAAGGCGGCACCCGGCGTCCTGCTGGCCTGGGCCGGCGCCGCCTTTCTCGTCATCTCGGCGCGGATCGTCGTGGCCCGGGGAATACTGCCGCTCAGCGCCGAAATGCCGGTGCTGCGAAGCCAATGGCGCACGGTCAACATCGTGCTCGTGCTCGGCTCGCTGGCCTGGGCGGTCGGCCTCCCGCTGGCCGCCTGGCTGGCGCCCGCTGTCGGAACCTCGGCCCTGTCGGTGATCGGCGCGGCGCTGCTGTGCGGCGTGCTGCTGATGCACCGGACGGCGCCGGCGGCGGCCGTGTTCCATATCCTCGCGCTCGCCGGCGGATTGGCGCTGGCCCACTGGATCGTCAGCGGCTGGCAGGCCTGGCCCTTGCTGGCCCTGATCGCGATCTACGCCGTCACGCTGATCGGCGCGATCCTGTACCAGGACCGGCTCTTCCGCGCGGCGTGCCAGCTCGAACTGGACCGGCGGGAGAGCGAGCGGACCGTGAGCATGCTGCTCAACGATCACGAAGCCCAGGCCGCCGACTGGCTGTGGACCGTCGACGAGGGCGGCGCGCTGCGGGACGTATCGAGCCGTTTGGCCGAGGTGCTCCAGGCCGATTCCGACACCCTCTCGGGCCAGGATTTCCTCTCGCTGATCGAGCCCGGGCGCGAGCGCGACCGTATCGCGCGGTCGCTGTCCACGCGCACCGCCTTCCGCGACCAGCCGGCGCCTGTCTCGAGCGGCGGCGAGCGGCGGATCTGGCGCCTGTCCGGGCACCCGCGCCCGGACGGCGGCATGACCGGCGTCGGCCGCGACGTGACCGACCAGCGGGAGATCGAGGAACGCGTCCGCGCGATGGCCTATATCGATCCACTCACCGGCCTCGCCAATCGCCATTTGTTCAATCTGCGTCTGCGCGAGCTCCTGAGCGTGGACCGGCCCGACGCGAAGCCGGTCGCGCTGCTGTACCTCGATCTCGACGATTTCAAGTCGGTCAACGACGCCCACGGCCATGTCTTTGGCGACAGCCTGCTGCGCGAAATGGGCGCGCGGCTGCGGCGGGAATCGCGCGAGAGCGATGTCGTGGCGCGGCTCGGCGGCGACGAATTCGCGATCCTCGTCGAAGCACCCGGCGGCGACGGGATGCTGATCGAACGCGCGCACCGCCTGCTGGCGACGGCTCGCGAGCCGTTTCAGATCGAAGGCGAGGTCGGGCGCGTTTCGGCGAGCATCGGAATCGCGCGTCCGGCCGATGGCTGCGAGGCCGCCGAACTCATGCGCCGGGTCGAGCTGGCGCTTTATGCCGCCAAGGCCAAGGGCCGCGACCAGATGGCGATTTTCGACGAGGCGCTCGATCGCCGCGCGCGTGAGCGGCGGTCGCTCGAACTGGAGCTGCGCGAAGCGGTCGGCCGCGGCGAGATGGTGCTGCACTACCAGCCGATCATCGCCCTGCGGAGCGGCGCGACGGTCGGCTATGAGGCGCTGCTGCGCTGGCGGCATCCCCGGCGGGGCCTGCTGCTGCCCGACCAGTTCCTGCCGATCGCCGAGGAATCGGGACTGATCGTCGCGCTTGGCGACTGGGTCATCCGCACGGCGCTGGCCGATGTCGCCGGCTGGCGCGGGGATTTTCGGATCGCGCTCAATCTGTCGCCGAGCCAGATTCGCAACCCGAACCTGATCGCGACGGTCGACGGCGCGCTCGTCGCCTCGGGAATCGCGGCGGGACGTCTCGAGCTGGAGATAACCGAAAGCGTGCTCCTCGATGACGCGGTCGCGGGCGCGGCCATGATCAAGCGTCTGCGCGCGCTCGGGGCGGAGATCGCGCTGGACGATTTCGGCACCGGCTATTCCTCGCTGAGCTATCTGCGGCGCTTCCGTTTCGACCGCGTCAAGATCGACCGCACCTTCGTGCGCGACATCGAGACCAGCGACGAGGCGCAGGCGATCGTCTCGGCGATCACGCGCCTGGCCGAGGCGCTCGGCATGCGCACCACCGCCGAGGGCGTCGAACGCCCCGAACAGCTCGATCTTCTGCGCAAGCTGGGCTGCGACGAGGCGCAGGGCTTTCTCATTCTCGAGCCGGTCGAAGCCGAGCGCATCGAGCAGTCGCGCGTGCGCGGCCTGGATCTGCCCGAGGTCGCCGAGGAGATCGAGGAGTATCGCGAGGCGCGCCGGGCCGCGCTCGCCGGGTTGGGCAGGCGCAAGGGCGGGTGAACGATCTCGCCTTCCGGCGCGCGATTCGCTAGCGCGCCGGGCATGACCCTCGTCACCCGTTTCGCGCCTTCGCCGACCGGCCGGCTGCATGTCGGCAATATCCGCGCCGCGCTTCACAACTGGCTGCTGGCGAGGAAACACGGCGGGCGTTTCCTGCTGCGGATCGACGACACCGACGCGGCGCGCAGCCGCGAGGAATTCGTCGAGGCGATCCGCGCCGATCTGGCGTGGCTGGGACTGGTTCCCGACGGCGAGGCGCGGCAATCCGAGCGGCTGGCCAGCTATCGGGCCGCGTTCGGGCGCCTGCGCGAGGCGGGGCGGGTCTATCCATGCTACGAAACCGGGCGGGAACTCGAGCTCAAGCGCAAGGTGCTGCTCGGCCGCGGGCTGCCGCCGGTGTACGACCGCGCCGCGCTGGCGCTGAGCGACGGCGAGCGGGCGGCGAAGGAGGCGGCGGGCGTGGCCCCGCATTGGCGCTTCCGCCTCGACCACGACGCCCTGATCGAATGGGACGACGCCATCCGCGGGCCCCAGCATTTCGACCCGGCGCTGCTGTCCGACCCGGTCGTGCGCCGCGCCGACGGGAGCTGGCTCTACATGCTGCCGAGCGCGATCGACGACATCGCGATGGGCATCACCCATGTGTTGCGCGGCGAGGATCACGTTTCCAACACCGCCGTGCAGGTCCAGATGTTCACCGCACTGGGCGCTCGCCCGCCGGGCTTCGCGCACGAGGCGCTGCTGGTGGGGCGCGAGGGCAAGCTGTCGAAGCGGCTCGGCTCGCTGTCGGTGGATGCCCTGCGCGAGGCGGGCATCGAACCCGCGGCGCTGGTCGCGCTGCTGGCCCGGCTCGGCACCTCGCAACCGGTCGAACCCATCGCCGACCGGCGGGTGCTGATCGATGGCTTCGACCTCGCCCATTTTGGTCGCGCGCCGGCGCGCTTCGACGAGGCCGAGCTCGAGCGCCTCAACGCCGCGATCCTGCACAAGACCGCGTTCGAGGAGGTCCGCGATCGGCTGCCGCCCGGGATGGACGAGGCGGGATGGCATGCCGTGCGCCCGAACATCGCGCATCTCGGCGAGGCGGCCGACTGGTGGCGGCTGGTCACCGGCCCGATCCGGCCTCTGGACTTCTCTCCCGAGGACCGCGCCTTCCTCGCCGGGGCGGCCGCGGCTCTCGCCTGGACCGACGACCCGTGGCACGCGCTGACCGACGCGCTCAAGACGCGCACCGGGCGCAAGGGGCGCGCGCTGTTCCTGCCGCTGCGCCAGGCGCTCACCGGCATGGATCACGGCCCCGACATGGCCGAGCTGCTGCCGCTGATCGGCGAGACCGAAGCGCGCCGCCGGCTCATCGCGGCGGCGGGCTGACGTGTGTCCGGCGCGCAACAGCAAGAAGAGGAGCCAAGGATTGACAAAGTGAACGTTCCCATTCATGAGAACGTTCAATCGAAGCAGCCGCGGGCACAGCGGCACTTGGGAGGATTGAAATGAGGGCTTTTTCCCGCCGTTTGCGCGTGTCGGTGTCCATCGGTGCGTCGCTCGCCGCCTTGACGGCCACCGGCGCCCCCGCGCTGGCGCAGGACGAGACCGGCGCGGACGAACCGCTCAGCGCACAGGAAGCGGCCGACGAAGATGCGATCGTCGTCACCGGCATCCGCGCCAGCCTTCAGCAGGCGATGGACATCAAGCGCGACGCGGTGGGCGTGGTCGATGCGATCTCGGCCGAGGACATCGGCAAGTTCCCCGACACCAATCTCGCCGAATCGCTCCAGCGCATCACCGGCGTGTCGATCGACCGCAGCAATGGCGAAGGCTCGACCGTCACGGTCCGCGGCTTCGGGCCGGAGTTCAACCTGGTCCTGCTCAATGGCCGCCAGATGCCGACCTCGGGCCTGGGCGGCTGCTGCGAAGCGCCCTCCTCGCGCAGCTTCGATTTCGCCAATCTCGCCTCCGAAGGCGTGGCCGGCGTCCAGGTCTACAAGTCCGGGCGCGTGAACCTCCCCACCGGGGGCATCGGCTCGACCATCAACATCCTCACCCCGCGCCCCCTCGACCGCCCCGGCTTCAAGGGCAGCCTAGCGGTCAAGGGCGTGCTCGACAACACTTTCGACGGCACCAAAATCACCCCCGAGGTGTCGGGCATCCTCAGCAAGACCTTCGCCGACGACCGGGTCGGCATCCTGGTCACCGGCAGCTACCAGAAGCGCAAGGCCAGCTTCGGGCAGTTCGCCGCCGGCTGGCGCGAAGGCTATCTCGGTTCGGAGAACAACTGGGGCTCGCTCGCCATGCCGGGCGACCCGCGTTACGCCAACATCGAGAACCGGCCCGACGCCACCGACGTCTATCAGGTCACGCAGAACGCGGGGTATGATTTCACCGATATCGACCGCGAGCGGATCAACGGCCAGGCGGTGCTGCAGGTGCGGCCCCTCGACGGCTTGACCGCGCGGGTGGACTACACCTTCTCGCAGAACACCATCGACGCCCGGACCAATTCGATCGGCGTGTGGTTCAACCACGGCGACACCGCCAGTTCGTGGACCGACGGACCGGTCGCGGGGCCCAATTTCTATTCCGAGACCTTCGCGCCGGGCAAGGACCTCGCCATCACCGGCGCGGTGAGCGCGAACCGCAGCATCAATCGCTCGATCGGCGGCAATTTGCTGTGGGAGCACGACAGCGGCATGCGCTGGGAACTGGACTTCCACCACTCGACCGCCGAGAGCAAGCCGACCTCGCCCTATGGCAGCAATATCGCGGTCGGATCGGCGATCTTCGGCGTGCGGAGCCAGCGCGTCGATTTCACCGGCGATATGCCGGCGATTTCGGTCGTCATGTTCCCGGGCGCGGAGATCGACCCGGCCAACATCCGCCCCGCGGGCAATGCCTTCCGCAATGCCTATATGCGCGACCGGATCGACGAGATCGCGCTGCGCGGCGGCTATGATTTCGACGCCTCCTTCATCGACAGCCTCGACTTCGGCGTCACCTATACCGACAATTCGGTGCGCTCGGCCTATGGCTTCATCCAGAACGACAGCTGGGGCGGCACGCTGTCGGCGGCGGACACGCCCGACGGCCTCTACACGCCGCGCGCCCTCCCGCCCGACCTCAAGGGCTTCGGGGATGTGAGCAGCGGTGTCATCCCGACCTATTTCCGCATCGACACCGCCGGGCTGATCTCGCTGCTCGACCAGCGTCTCGGCATCTGCGCGGCCACCGATGGCGGGCCAGGCACCTGCCTCGCGAACTACACCATCGACCGCCGCGTCAACGAATCCACGCTGGCCCCCTATATCCAGTCGACCCACGCCTTCGACCTGTTCTCCAACCCGTCGCACCTGCGCCTCGCGCTCCGTTACGAGGTGACCGACGTCCGTTCCTCCGCCCTGGTGCCGATCCCGGTCGGCACGGCCTGGGTCGGCGAGAACGAGATCTCGATCCTCTATGCGACCGGCCAATCGGGCTTCACGACGCTGAAGGGCAGCTACGACAACTGGCTGCCGGCGATCGACTTCGACGTGCAACCCATCGAGGACGTGATCCTGCGCGCCTCCTACAGCCACACATTGACGCGGCCGAGCTACGCCAACCTGCAGGGCGGCCTCACCCTCGCCTCGCCGATCCGGCCCGATGGCGGCAGCACCGCGGCCGCGGGCAATCCCGGGCTCCTGCCGTTCAAGTCGAAGAACTTCGACGCCTCGGCGGAGTGGTATTATGCCCCGGCGAGTTACGTCTCCGTGGGCTATTTCCACAAGACCGTCAGCAACTTCCCGATCGGCGGCGTGACTCAAGGCCCGCAGTTCCAGCTAACCAATCCGGCGCGGGGCGCCGGCGCCGCGCTTGTCGCCCAGGCGAGATCGGTGTTGGGGGCGAACGCCGCCTTCACCGACGTGCTGGCCTACATCCGCGCCAATAGTCCCGGCCGGACCGATCCGGCGACCGGCGGCATCCTCGGCCTGCCGACCGATCCGCTGGTGAACTTCGTGCTCAGCCAGCCCTTCAACAGCGACCGCATCGCCAAGCTGTCGGGCTTCGAATTCGCGATCCAGCACAGCTTCTGGGACACCGGGTTCGGCGCGATCCTCAACTACACGATCGTGAACAGCGATTCCGATTACAACAACACGCTGCGATATCTGACCCCGCAGTTCGCGGTCACCGGTGTCAGCGACAGCGCCAACGCCGTGGTCTATTACGACAAGAACGGCATCCAGGCGCGCGTGGCCTACAACTGGCGCGACGAGTTCCTGAGCGGCTATGGCAGCGACCCGTTCTACATCGAGGCCTATGGGCAGTTCGACGCCAGCGCGAGCTGGGAGTTCATCCCCGGCTTCACCGCCTTCGCCGAAGCGATCAACTTCACCGGCGCCGACCGCAGGGGCCATATGCGCGCCGAACAGGCGGCGTTCTTCGCCGCCCCCGGCTATGCCCGCTATGCGGCGGGGCTCCGCTACACCTTCTAGGCGGGTCGGGGACAGGACAGCCATGAAGAAGGCCGCGCCGGTCGCCGGGGCGGCTTTCTCCCGCTTGGCGGATGACGCCGAGCCGCTATGGTCGGGACGGTGACTGAGGCAGCGATCGAGCGCGTGGTGATCGTGGGGGGCGGCACGGCCGGCTGGCTGGCCGCGGCCACGCTCGCCGCGCGCCTGCCGCGCCTCTCGATCGCGCTGGTGGAGGCGCCCGACATCCCGACCGTCGGCGTCGGCGAAGGCACATGGCCGACGATGCGCGAGACGCTGCGCGCCATCGGCATCGGGGAGGGCGAATTCCTCGCCGAATGCGGCGCCTCGTTCAAGCAGGGTTCGCGCTTCGACGGCTGGACGACCGGCGCGGCGGGCGACAGCTATTTCCACCCCTTCACCCCGCCGCCGTTGTCTTCGTCCTCGGGGGGCGTTCCGCGGGCGCTGCTGGCGGCATGGCGCGAAGACCGCGCCGGAGCGAGCTTCGCCGAGACGATGAGCGCGCAAGCCGCGGCCTGCGCGCGCGACCTCGCCCCGCGCCAGCGCGCCATGCCCGAATATTCGGGGGCGCTGAACTACGCCTATCATCTCGACGCCGGCGCCTTCGCCCGGCTGCTGGCGCGCCATGCCACCGGGCGGCTCGGCGTGCGCCATGTCGCGGGCGAGGTGGTCGCGGTGGAAGCGGCGGAAAATGGCGACGTCGCCGCGGTCCGCCTGCGCGGCGGCGAGAAGCTGACTGGGGAGCTGTTCCTCGATTGCAGCGGCCACGCGGCGCTGCTGATCGGCGGGCATTGCGCGGTTCGCTGGGTGGACCGCTCCGACGCCTCGCCGAACGACCGCGCGCTGGCGGTCCAGGTGCCGGTTCTGCCCGGCAGCGCGATCGCCTCGCAGACGGTGGCGACCGCGCACGAGGCGGGCTGGCTGTGGGATATCGGCCTGCCGAGCCGGCGCGGGATCGGCTGCGTCTATTCTTCCGGTTTCCTCGGCGACGAGCGCGCCGATGCCATCCTGCGCGACTATGTCCGCGCCAGGGTTCCCGGTGCCGATGTCGAGGCGCTGGCACCGCGCCTGCTGCGCTTCGGGGCCGGCCACCGCGACAGCTTCTGGCGCGGCAACGTCATCGCCATCGGTCAGGCGGCGGGCTTCATCGAGCCGCTCGAAGCCTCCGCCATCGTTATGGTCGAGCTGTCGCTGCGCGCGCTGGTCGAGAATTTCCCCGCCAGCCGCGCGGTAATGGATGTTCACGCGCGGCGCTTCGACGCGCTGTTCCGCTATCGCTGGGACCGGATCGTCGATTTCCTCAAGCTGCACTATGCGCTCAGCCGCCGCGACGAACCCTATTGGCGGGCGCAGCGCGATCCCGCGGGCTTCTCGCCCACGCTCGCCGACCAGCTCGCGCTGTGGCGCGACCAGCCGCCATCGGCCTGGGACCTGCCGCAAGTCGACGAGGTCTTCTCCGCCGCCAGCCAAGCCTATGTCTATTACGGGATGGGCCTTCCGGTCCCCGGACGCCTGAGCGCAACGCCCGATGCCACCGCACGGCTGGCCGAGGTGCGGGCGCGCGAGCGGGCACTCGTGGCTTCGCTGCCCACCAACCGCGCCTATCTGGACGCGGCCACGGCGCAGGCGGCGTGAAATCATGAGCAATCACCAGATTCTCAACCCCGCCGATCACGCGGATTTGCGCGTTCATACCGGGGCGGGTTCGGAACTCGGCGACGGGATCATGGCCACGCTCGCGGTGCCGAGCGAGTTTCGCCGCCTGGCCTGCGAATACCCGATCCTGTTCCGCCACGACCCGGCCAGTGGCGGCTTCACCGCCTTGGCGCTGCTCGGGTTCGAGGATGGCGAGAACCTGTTCCTCCAGGACGGCGACTGGCGCGCCAGCCTGAAGCCGTTGTCGCTGGCCATCCGACCCTTCCTGGTTGGACGGGCGCGAGAAGGCGATGGCCCGGGCCAAGTCCATATCGACATCGACCATCCGCGTGTCTCGAGCACCGGCGAGGGCACGCTGGTGTTCGACGAGGCGGGGCGGCCGACACCGTTCCTGGAGGAGATCGCCGCCATGCTCGGCGCGCTCGACGAGGGCCATCGAGCGAGCGGCGCCTTCTTCGCCGCGCTCGACCGCTACGATCTGATCGAGCCCTTCGCGATGGACGTGGCGATGCCGGATGGCGGGCGGCACCGCCTCGTCGGCTATCACCATATCCATGAGGAGAAGCTGGCGGCGCTCGAGCCGGGCGCGCTCGCCGAGCTCCACGCGGGCGGGCATCTCGCCCCCGCCCATGCCGCGCTGACCTCGCTCGGCAATCTCGCCAAGCTGGCGCGGCGCAAGGCGGAATGCGCGCGTGGCTGAGGTCGCGGAAGATCTGCCGCGCGTGGCGGAGGAGCGGATCGGTTCCAGCGCTCTCGACGTCCGGCTCACCGGCGCGCGCGAACCCTTCGTGCTGCGCGGCCTCGCCGCCGACTGGCCGGTGGTGAAGGCCGGCTTGGCGAGCGGGCAGGCGGCGCGCGACTATCTCGCCGACAAGGCTCGCGACCGCGCGTTTCCGGTCCAGATCGGGGCGCCCGGCGGCGGCGAACGGCTGTTCTACAATGCCGCGATGGGCATGAACTTCCAATCCGCGCAGGGCCCGCTGTCCGGCATCCTCGAAGACATCGCCGCCAGTGAGGACGAGCCCGAGGCGCCGACGATCTACCTGTCCTCGATCGATATGGGCGCCTATTTCGAGGGGCTGAGCGAGGAAAACCGCCTGCCGCTGGGCGAGCGCAAGCCGATCGAGAGCATCTGGATCGGCACCCGCACGCGGATCGCGGCGCACAACGACGTGCCCGACAATCTGGCGGTCTGCGCGGTCGGGCGGCGGCGCTTCACGCTGTTTCCGCCCGAGCAGCTCGCCAACCTCTACCTCGGCCCGCTCGAGAACACGCCCGCGGGCCGGCCGGTCAGCATGGTCGACCTGCGCGCGCCCGATTTCGCCGCCCACCCGCGTTTCCGCGCGGCGCTCGACCAAGCGCAAGTGGCGGAGCTGGAGCCTGGCGACGCGCTCTTCATCCCCTCGCTGTGGTGGCATCATGTCGAGGCGCTCGCGCCGTTCAACGTGCTGGTGAACTACTGGTGGCGCGATGCGCCGGCGTTTCTCGGCAAGCCCGAGGATGCATTGCTCCACGCCATCCTCGCGATCCGCGACCTGCCCGAAACCGACAAGGCACGGTGGCGCGCGCTGTTCGATCATTATGTGTTCGATAACGACGCGCAGCTGATCGAACACCTGCCCGAACAGGCGCGCGGCGTCCTCGCTCCGCTCACCGCCGGGACCGCCGGGCAGATCAGAGCCAGGCTGCTCAGGAGCCTGTCGCGATGACCGGCGCCTATCCGATGCGCCGGATCGTGATCGCGGGCGGCGGGACCGCGGGCTGGATGGCGGCGGCGGCGCTGGCGCGGACGATGGGCCATGCGATCGAGCTCACCCTGATCGAATCCGAGCAGATCGGCACGATCGGGGTCGGCGAGAGCACCATTCCGCCGTTGCAGACATTCAACCGGCTCATGGGCATCCCCGAGGCCGATTTCATGCGCGCCACCAGCGCCACCTTCAAGCTCGGCATCGAGTTCGAGAACTGGAAGGAAGAGGGCCACCGCTATTTCCATTCCTTCGGGGCCACCGGGCGCGACCACTGGAGCGCGGGGTTCCAGCACTTCTGGCTGCACGGGCTGACACAGGGTCACGACGCGCCCTACGACGACTACTGCATCGAAGTGCTCGCCGCCTATGGCGGCAAGTTCGCGCACCTGCCCGACAACCGCATCAACTACGCCTACCAGCTCGACGCCACGCGCTACGCCGGTTTCCTGCGCGGCCTTGCCGAAGCGGACGGCTGCCGGCGGGCCGAGGGCAGGATCGCTTCGGTCGAGCTCGCCGGCGAGAGCGGCGACATCGCCGCGCTCGTGCTCGCGGACGGGCGGCGGATCGCGGGCGACCTGTTCCTCGATTGCACGGGTTTCCGCGCGCTGCTGATCGAGGACGCGCTCCAGGTCGGTTTCGACGACTGGACCCACTGGCTCCCCTGCGACGCCGCCATCGCGGTCCAGACCGCCAGCGTGCGCCCGCCGATCCCCTACACCCGCGCCATCGCGCACGATGCCGGCTGGCAATGGCGCATCCCGCTCCAGCACCGCCAGGGCAATGGCATCGTCTATTGCAGCCGCTTCCTCGATCGGGACACCGCGCTCCGGCGGTTGCTGGATAGCGTCGAGGGCGAGCGCCTGATCGAGCCCAACCGCCTGCGTTTCACCACCGGCGTGCGGCGCAGGCAGTGGCATCGCAACTGCATTGCGGTGGGACTGTCGGGCGGTTTTCTCGAGCCGCTCGAATCGACCTCGATCCACCTCATCCAGCGCGCGGTGCTGCGGCTGATCCGCATGCTCCCGCTGGGCGCGGTGAGCGAGCGCGACGTCGCCGAATTCAACGACCAGCAACGGACCGACTTCGACCAGGTCCGCGACTTCCTGATCCTCCACTACAAGGCCACCGAGCGGCGCGATTCGGAGTTCTGGCGACATTGCGCGGCGATGGAGATCCCCGACACGCTGACGCAAAAGATCGAGCTGTTCCGCGAGACCGGCCGCGTGTTCCGCAAGAATGAGGAGCTGTTCGCCGAGAACAGCTGGATCCAGGTGATGATGGGCCAGGGCATCGTGCCGCAAAGCTACCACCCGGTGGCGACCAAGCTGAGCGAGGCCGAGCTGGCCGCACTCCTCTCGGGCCTGCGCGAGGCGACCGCGAAGACCGTCGCCGGCCTGCCCCATCACCACGCCTATGTCGCGCGCTACTGCGCCGCCCGGAACAGGGTGGCGGCCTAGATGGCGCGGCGGCGGCAAGCGGTGACGATCCGCCATGTGGCGGCGGACGCGGGCGTTTCGCTGCAGACGGTCAGCCGCGTCCTTCACCACGAGGCCAATGTCCGGCCCGAGATGCGCGAACGCGTGCAGGCCTCGATCGACAAGCTCGGCTATGTGCCCTCGATCGCGGCGCAGCGGATGAGCGGCTCGCGCTCCTACCTGATCCTCGCCCTCAACGACCGCGACCGCACCATCGCCGACTGGACCGCGCGGCAGGGCACCGACTGGGTCGATCAGATGCTGCTCGGCGGCATGCTCGAATGCGCCGAGCACGGCTATCGCATGATGTTCGAGCTGGTCGATACCCATTCCGCCCATGCCGAACGCGAACTCCTGGCGGCGATCGCCGCGCTGCAGCCCGACGGGGTGATCCTCACCCCGCCGCATTCCGACGACCAGCATATCGTCGATGTGCTCGTCAGGCAGGCGATTCCCTTCGCGCGGATCGGTTCGCTGGGCGCGGGCGGCGGCATTTCGCTGACCATGGACGATGCCGGCGCGGCGCGCGAAGCCACGCTGCATCTGGCGGGGCTCGGCCATCGCCGCATCGGGTTCATCGCGGGCGCGGCGGAATATGCGCTC
>Ga0307492_10000394_pt1 | contig 18610 bp, 12 predicted proteins | sample SI3LmetaG_FD_202365 | JGI IMG/M metagenome (GOLD analysis project Ga0307492, IMG submission 202365) | Sea-ice brine microbial communities from Beaufort Sea near Barrow, Alaska, United States - SI3L | ecosystem: Environmental > Aquatic > Marine > Coastal | place: USA: Alaska | collected 2017-05-06 | reverse complement strand
GCGTCCGGGCGCGCCGCGGATGTGACGCACGCAAAGAGCCCCTGCCGTGTTGATACGGGCGTAAAGATCGGGGTCGGTGGCTTTGATCTTCTCGAAAATGCGGCCCAGTGAATCCAGTGCAGGACGCAGCATGCGCACGCGGATCGGTCCTACACGTTCTGTGGTCAATTTGCTGGCGAGGCGTTGGTTGGTCATGCCTTGGCACTTGCTGGTGAGCACGGCGCGCGGTTTGCCAAAAACGCTCTCTAGATATGAGGGGCCAGCGATTTTTAAACCCTTGTTCACGTTGCGCCGGTCTGCGATCAAAACAACTTGGGCGTAGGCGTCGATGATGTCGTTGTCCCCGTCGCTGTAAAACACGCCTTGTTCTTGCTCGCCGTCAGTGGGGGCCGTGTTTGTGCGGTCGTTTGAGGCAGAGGCCACGGCGCGCAAGTTTTTCTCAAGCTGTTTGACCTGATCGCTCAGTGACTGGATCTGCGAGCGCAGGATTTCAATTTCGATCCGCGCGCCACTGTCGATCGAGGGGGCACCAAATTCGGCATTGCTGTCCGTGGCGTAGCGGATTTCCTCAGCTGAGCCGGGTTCACGCATCACCAGAAAAATCAGGATGCCAAGACCAACAACGATCACACCCATAACGCCGATAATGATCGGAATGATTTGTTTATCCATAACGTGTCTGCCTAGCCTTATGACGCAAAATAACAGTGTAGGAGCCTGCAACCCAAGTAATCAATGCCGATGAGCGGCACAATGTGACAAATGCGGGTACAGGCGTGCGGGGTGATCCCGTTAGATGATATCAATCACAATGATTGAAATGTTGTCTGCCCCACCACCATCGAGGGCGATTTGTTGCAAAGTTTCAGCGATGGTTTCGATGGGTTCTTTGGATAAAACCCGCTCAAGGATCGAAAATGTCGCGTATTTTGTTAGTCCGTCAGAGCACAGCAGAAACCGGTCACCGGGGAAAATTTCGCCCCGAATTTTGTCCAACTCAAGCACTTCACTCACCCCAATCGCACGGGTGATAGCGTTAGATTGCGGGTGGTGTTCTGCCTCGTCCCACGACATTTCACCGGCCATCACAAAATCCGCAACAACCGAGTGATCGGTGGTCAGCATTTCGATGCTGTTGCCGCCCTGAAGGCGGTAAAGACGGCTGTCACCGGCCCAGAACGCGGCGAAATGCCCCTCGGCAATGGCAAATGTCACAACTGTTGATCCGATGGTGATGCCGCCGCGGGCCTGAGACTCGGCCTGGATCATTTCATGTGCGCGGTTGAGCGTCTCGCGCTGCGCCCGCAGCAGCTCTACAGGGGCAAGCGTGGGGTCAATCATCGCCACGCTGTCCACAACGCTCTGCGAGGCGAAATCACCGCCTGCGTGCCCTCCCATACCGTCTGCCACAACCCAAATTTGTTGATCAGGCAACGCCAGAATACTGTCTTCGTTTACTTTGCGTTTATGGCCAACATGGGTGGTCGCTGAATATCGGATTTGTGTCATTGGTATTGGGTCCCTTTTGATGTGGTCCAAGCCGTTGATGCAATATCAAACAAGGCATGAAGGTCACGTGTTTGGGGCAAGCCTTGGCACGCCATTAATCTATGATCGCCTTCCATCGCCGTGGACCACAATGAAGGGGCGCTTCTGTGGTTTTGCGTGATGAACTGCGCCGCAAGCACTTGTGCTGCAGGAACCGGGCCAGAATAGGGCAAGGTCAAGTCGGTGACGGGGGCAGGTTCGACGATGCTGACGGTTTCAAGTGCGGGGGCGAGCATGTCGCGTTGAAAATCATCATCAAGGGCGCGCAGCGCGATGTCTTCGAGGCGTTCAAAGGTTGTGGTGTTGGCGAAGTGGATCTGCGCGGTGTTTTGGGTGCCGTGTGGTGCGGCAAGCGTCAACGGATATTGCCGCCCGACCCTGTCCACAGAAGCCATCAAAATACCCGACATCGCCTGTGGGCCCGCCACCCCTTGGGGCAAGGTAAAGCGCCAGATCGGGGCGGACATGTAGGTTTCTGTCCACCGCTCCCCAAGGCTTTCTTTGACGTCAATGATGCCGGTTTGCAGCCACTCATCCCAAGGCTGCACAAACCCCGCCGAAAGATCCATGCGCAAGAAATCTCCCAGTGCGGGGATCTTTCCGAAAGCTCCGAACTTGCGGCTCATTAGAACGACTTTGGGCAGCTGAATTTGCGCAGTGCGGGAAGCGCAAATGGATTGAGGACCGAACCTGATTGTAGTTGGAAGATCGCGATGCGTCCGCCCACGTTAAAGATCACGCGGTTGCGGTCCGACACGTTTGTGCGCCGCACTTCAGCTGCGCTGAGTAGTCGGAACCACGCCCATGGCCCGTCCCGTGTGATGGCGTTTGACGTGTTGTTGACCACAGGTTGCAAGACAATGCGGGCCGACCCGACACTGCCGGGCCAAGTGATGGCGGCTGGTTTGGGCGCTGAAGAGTGGGCAAATGTGACTTCTTGGCCATCAATGTCCAACACCACTTGCTGCGCTTTGGGATCCAGTGCTTCGGGCGTGATCTGGAACTTAACGGCCGGTTGGGCTCCGCCTACAAAGAACGCGTCCCGAATTTCAGCAGCGTATTGCAACTGCTGCAAGACTGCAGGGCTGATGCCAAGGTCCGTGTCATTCACACGTTTCCAGGCCCAAGGGCGCGCGCGTGTATCGACATAGTCGCGCAGGTTCTCGTTGAAGAACCCGTCAATCAGCCCATTTGGTCCGAACAAGCGCGCAAAGTCGGACATTGAGACATCTGCCTTGGCACTGCGGTTAAACGGATAGCGATTGCCAAGCGCTTGGGTGCAGAACGGCAGCACTTGTGATTGCCATTTGGTGTTGATCGAGGCGCGTGTTCCGTCCGCAGTGATCCCTGACGAGCCACTTGAAATCTGAGTGGACCAGCGCTGGATCGGGCCTGACATCCGGTTTGCGAGCTCTTGGAACTTCACAATGGCCGTTGCATCCCCTGTGGCAGCACCGACGCCGCCGGCAAAGCTAAGCTTGTTTAGCTCTTGATACACCGCCGTCAGACGGCTCATCAGCTCGGCCAGTTGCGAGGGTTGTCCGTCAATTTCTTCGACCAATTCGTGTAGCCAGCTAAAGCGTTCTTCAACAAACGTACCCGGTTTTTTAGGGGCCGGGCCTGCATCTTGCTCCACGCCACTGCTGAGGGCGTTTAGAAACAGTTGGCTGCGGCTTGAAAGCGATGATTGTAGTTCAAGCGAGCCAATTTCTTGGGCACCCTCTGCCAATCCAGAACTCGATAGCCCGGCGCTTCGATCTTCGGTCAGCTTGGTCTCTTCCGCGATAGCTGTCAGAATGTTGACCAAAGGTGATGTGGGGCCAGAGAGCACGTTTGTGACCTCTACTGCATGGCTTAGGCTCTCCATCGGGATAATATCGATATCGCCCAGCATCTTGTCATACTGCGAGATGTAGTCGGTGTAATAAAGGTCCAGAACATCGCGGCTCATGGCAAGCAATGCGGTTTCCGTTTGCTCGCTTTCGCCCCGTGGTCCCAGAACCCAGCTTTCGCGCTGAATGCGTTGGGCCACACCCAAAGCTTCGTCCAGGAAAACCGTGTTGAAGCCGGCGTAGGTAAAGATCCCTTCAACCCCGTCATTCAACGGCTTGCCCGAAGAGCGGACAATCACACGCGATACAGCAGGGCCACCAATGTCGGTCAGGCGCCATTCCGGCAGGGATTTGGCACGGGGTGAATTGATGATGCTGTTGTAAACGCGTTGTGCCAGCGGCATGCCGGACAGCAGCCCTTGGATTTGCTCGACAAGCGGGCCGTTAAGGCTGATCTTATCCATAGGGGCAGACAGCAGCGTGCTCAGGTGATCTTGCAGATCGCGCCGCATCTCTTCACGTGCATTGCCCTGGAAAGCCACGGACCAATCAAGGTCCATCCATTCCTTGACCAACTCCTGATTCATTGGACCTTGTTGCCCCATCATCAGATAGATTTTCAACGCTTCATACAGGAAGTCGGGGTTGTCCATGTTGGCCTGCATCTGATCTTCAAGACGCAGCAACAGGCGTGGCAGCAAGTGTTCGTTCAACGCCGCGCGGTATGATTGTGCGGCTTGGTTGCCCAACACTTTGCCTTGATACAGACCATAGGTCATCGCGCGGTCAGGGCGCGCCGATGTGGCTGTGGGGCTGGCTGGCATGCCGCGCAAGATGTTCAACGCTGGCAGTGCACTGGGCAAATCACTGTCTTGAATGGGGCTGCCAGGGATTTGAGCGGCAGAGGTGCGGTAGCTGTCAACGCTTTGGGCCGCTTGGTCCAACATTTCGGAGTTGCCCAAATAGCTGCGCACCCACAGGCCTGTCATACCAAAACCAATCACAAGGGCGGCGGCAATGGCAATGCGCTTGGACCAACGATAGCGGCGTTCTACTTTGTCGTCCGCGCTGACCAAACCGGCCTCGGGGAACATGACTTTTTCAAACAAGCGGGTCAGGAAGAACGAACGTCCGGTGCCTTGGCCCGTGCCAATCGCTTGGCGACCAATCCCGAAAGTGCGGGCCATGCCCATCATCAAACGGTCAATCGGCGTGCCTTCTTGGGTGCCGGAGGTAAAGTAAATGCCGCGCAAAAGGTGGCGCTTTTCAAAGCGGTTGTCCTGAAACACTTCGGTCAGGAATGTGCGGGCTGTGGCGCGCACCGAGGCCACTTGGGACGGAAAGCTTGAAATCAGGGCGCGGCGCTGGTGATCCGTCTCTTGCTGCATACGCTCAAGAGACTGGGAGTTAAGCTGGGCCAAAAGCAGGCTGAATTCTTCGTCAAATGCCACAACAGGTGACAATTCTGCCTTGGTCTTTTTGGGCAAAGGCAGGGTGAAACCCCAAACCTGTTCGCGCTCTTCCTTGCCCAAGTTGTCGTAAAACTCGGAGAAACCAGCGATCAAGTCGGATTTTGTGAACAAAACATAGACTGGAAACCGCACGCCAAGCTTTTCGCGCAACTCGTGCAAGCGACGGCGGATCGCGGCGGCGTGGCTTTTCTGCGTGGCCTCGTCCTGTAGGGATAAATCAGACAGGGAAACGGCCAAAACAGCCCCGTTGATGGGCTGGCGTGTGCGGTGCTTTTTGAGCAGCTTCAAGAAGCCCTGCCAGCCGGCATTGTCTTCGCTTTCGTCGCTGTCTTGCGTGGTGTAGCGGCCGGCGGTGTCGATCAAAACCGCGTCATTGGTGAACCACCAATCGCAATTCCGGGTGCCGCCAACGCCGCCAATGCTGGCTTTGCCAGTTGTTTCTGCGAGCGGGAAGTTCAGCCCGCTGTTGATGATCGCAGTGGTTTTACCCGAACCGGGCGGGCCAATCATGACGTACCACGGGAGCTCATACAGTGATTTGCGGCCAAGCTTGGATTTGCGCAAAGCGGCCATGGCCTCTTTCAGCTTGCCCTTCAATTCGCCCAATTCGGCTTTGACCAGCTCGTTTTCGTCCTCACTGTCATCGTCGATAGATTCAACGATGTCCTCTTCCATCTGCTTTTCGCTTTTGGATCTGCGTACAACGATCAACAAGATCGTCGCCATCGCCACCAAAAATACAACTGCGATTGTGATCAAGCGCGCCAGCACACTGGCCCACGGATGGGATTCACCAAAGCCGATCAGCGGCCCGATGAACCAGATCAAAAGGGAAAAGGCGACCGCCACAAACAGTGTGGTTGCGATGCCGGAACGCAATTTATTTAGCAAAGGCCGGATCATGTTGCGTCTTCCCTGACTAATACAATTTCAATGCGCCGGTTTTTGGCGCGCCCTTCGCTGGTGCCGTTGTCAGCGATGGGTTCTTTTTCCGCGCGCCCCTCTGATTTCAGGCGCGAGCTTTCGTCGATCTGATTGGCCAATGTGCGCATCACAGCTTCGGCGCGGGCGAGGGACAAGTGTTCATTCGATGGAAACCGCGACGAGCGGATAGGCACGTTGTCAGAGTGCCCGATAATGATGATCGGACCAGAGGTGCCGTTCAAGGCCTTGGCAACTTTGCTCAGCGGCGTTTCGAATTTTGAGGTCAATGAATCAGATCCGGACCCGAACATGCCAGAGCCTGCCAAACGAACAGTGATCGTGGCGTGATCTTGGAAAACTTCGACGATTTCATCGGTGATCTCGGACTCTAAAAAGCCCTTCACCCGGTCCATTTGCTCGTTTGTTGGCGGTACAGGAATGGGCGGTGGTGCGCGGCGGAACAGCTCCGCAACCTGTCCGGTGTCCAGCACAGACATCTGCCCCAGAACACGGTCAGTAGAGCGGTTGAGCATCCAGCTGAGCGTCAGGAATGTAATGGTCATAATCACGGCCACAACGCCGGAGGTGATCCAAAGCGGGCGCCAAATCGACAAGACTTTGTGCGGTTTCTCAACGCCTTCCCAATGGGGCGAAAGCTCTTTTTCGACAATGCCGCGTTGGCCCCTGATGATGCGGGCCAAACCGGCGCGGATTTGCAGGTGTTTGTCGGTGCCATTTTGCTCGACACGCAAGCGGCCTTCAAAGCCCAAGGACAGACACATGTACAAGAATTCAAGCAGATCAATGTTGGTGCCGGGCTCTTTTTCCAGCCGGGCCAAAAGGTCAAAAAAGCGGTCGCCGCCTACAGTTTCCTTGTGGAACGTGCCAACCATGGACTGCTGCGCCCAAATGGATTGACCGCCCCAAGGGGTGTTCAAAACCACATCATCCAGCGTGGCACAGATGGCGTAACGGGCGATTTTGACGTCTTGGGCATTGATGCCGGCTTGCAAGGAACGGTTCTCGAATTCACGCACTTCGCTCACAACAGAGCGGCGCAGTTTTTCGGGGTCCATGTGCTGGGCACGGTTGCGAATGCGCGAGACCAACGAGAACAGCGTCGCGGCGGCGGCGTTGATCTTGTTCATCCCCGTCATGCCCTGCTCTACCGAGGGTTCAGAGGCGCTTTCATCGTTGCGCGCAGACGTTGTGGGCACGCCTATGGGCTGGCCAGAAGCCGCCATAGGTTGGGCCGCGGGTTGCGCATCAAATTGGGGTTGAGGGGTCGGAGGCACAGGGCGACGGCCACCAGGATTGGGCCTGATGATCGTCCGGTCAGCATCATCCGGTTCTGCGAAAGGGTCTTTATTGGACATCGGTTCCGTTCCCGTTCTTGATGGTTAGCCCGGTTCTTGGCGGTGCGCCCCGTTCTTCGTATTAGCCCTGTCGAATGGCCCACAGCTCCATTTTGAGCCCTGGAAACTCTCCAGATACATGTACAGCAATACCACCGGATGTAGACATTTTACCCCAATAGGTGCTGTCGCCATCCAGTTCAAAATACACCACACCAGCGTGGTACGGGATTTGGCGCGGCGCAACTGGCAAGGGACGCAGCGGAATACCCGGAAGGGCCGAGTTGACCAACTGGCGAATTTCTTCGACGGGGCCAATCTTGGCCTGATTGTGGAAGTGGCGGCGGATGTTTTCTGCAGGAATGTCTGCTTGAACAGCCAAGACAAAGCCGGCTGTCGACAGCAACTTGCGGTCTGCAATAATGCCAACGCTGATCCCGTATTTGCGAGGATCAAGCGGAATAGAAATCGCAGTCTGTTCCAGCACAGATGACAGATACTGGCGCAGGGTTTTGACCACCGGCTTGAATATCGTTGTCAGATCATTGTGGGCGTAGGCCGGAAATTCTGGCGCAATCTTTTCAGAAGCCATGAACGTTGCCAGCTCACCAGCAAGAGAAACGCAGGTGCGGTAAACTTCTTCGGGGTGCACATTTTCGATCTGGGTCATGTGGCGCACAATGGGCTGGATCCGGTTCACAGCCATCAACAGCAGAAAGTCCGAAATCTCGGCGGCGCCTTTTGTGCCACTGCCCTCGGACAACCGACCCGACAAAGCGGTTTTGCGGTGATTGAGCAGGCCGTCCAGCTCACGCAAGAACCCGATCAACGCACCAGCGGCGCGGCAATCCAGACAGGACGGGATAAAGGCGCGGTCCAACACGATCTCGTTGTCGGGCTTCACTTCGATAATCTTGGCAATCGGGATGCACAGACGGTCGGACAAATCGTCGACTTCCAGCGCGAACTGCAAACGCAGTTTTCCGACACCCATGGTGACGGCTTTTTTGCCGGTCGAGGTCACATCAGTGACTTCAAATTCCGCAGGTCTAAGGCGGGCGGCCGACAGTTCAGCCCCCGTCATGTCCACTTCCAACGCGCCTTGCCGGCGCTGCGGTACAGTCAGATAGACCACGCAATCCTTGATCCCGTCAGGCACATCCAGCGCAGGCGGATGGTCTTCGGCAGACGGGACACGAAACACTGTGCCGTCTTGGGTCAAACCCGAGCAGGACTTGATCGCGAACTGGCCAATTTTCAGGACCTCGTCGTCGATTTCCAGCGCATTCACACCCCACACATAAGGAGAGATACGGCGCGCCAAGCCGGCAACCAAACCCTCGCTATAGCGATCGGCCTGTTGAAAATGGTGTGGCTGTAAAAACAACCCTTCGGTCCAAAGGACCTTGCTTTCCCAGGACATTATGAGCCCCTCTTTATGCTGGAAACTATCATTTTAGTCTGTCTAATTGATCTTGGTATGCACGCGCGAATTCTTTGGCAAACAGTTCATGAAAATCATTTTCTGCTTGGTCTGAAATCTCTGTATACATGCTTTCGTAGATTTCCCAATATCGGACTTTGCGGCTTTTCAGTATTCCACCCAAAGTACTATCGGCATTTATCTGTTTTTCTAGAACCGCGGGATCCAGTTTTTTCAGGATTCCCTTCAGGGCAGATTCCATTCCCGTCACCATGGCAACTTCATGTGCCTTGATGTCATCCAATGCCTGCGAGGTGGCATCAGCGGCTTTCAAATAGCCCTTGGATTTGGGGCGCACGATCGCCTCAATCGCCTGTTCGGGGCTGATCGAGAATTTGAGCGGGTTGTTTCCGCCCACTTGGATCATGGTCTGCTCAATGCGAAACTCCGATTTGATTGACGTGCGCGTCATCAGAATTTCGCGGATGCCTTCGACCAGAATACGCATGACGCCGCCCAAACGGGTCATGGTTTCGGGCAATTCGGCGTCCGAGATTTCGACGTCATTCGCCCCTACTGCTGCAAGAAACGCGCGTGATGCGGAATCTGGGCCGCCGCTGCTGGGGGCTGCGTAGGCCGCAGGCGGGGCTGTTGGTGCTGTCGGGGCCGCGGCTGGGGGCGCAGTGGGTGCCGTTGAAGCAGGGGGGGCTGTTGGCGCCTGTGGTGCGGGCGGAGGCATAGTGTTTGGCGCAGGCGGAATATTTGCGGCGGGCGCGCGTGGTTTCGGGTTCGGCGACAGGAAATCATCGTCCCAGTCATCCGGAATCGCGCTGCCGCTGGATTCAACGCGCTGGTTCATAAAGTTGTCTTGCGCGGCCGAGTTCTGCAGGCTTGAGCCGATGCCCTGCCCTGCAAACGGATCAGCCGCCGCGCCTAGAAAATCATCGTCATCACCTAAGGGTGGCAACAGCCCGTCGTCATCGGGCTCAGAACGGTCAACACCGCCCGGTCCCACAGGCGCGTCGCGCTCGCCCAGCAGATCGTCAAGAAAATCACCGCCATCGCCGGGGGCGTCCAAAAGCTCTGACGCCGAGGGGGCGTTCATCGCGAGACCATGCGAAATCGGCCCTTCGTCTACCGGGGCTGCGATTAGGTCGCTGACGTCCTCAGAGCTGATCTCGACCAGTATTTCATACGGTCCAACGGACAGAATATCGCCGTTGTTCAAAGGCGTGGGCGTGGTGCCCAAGGCGATTTTTCCGTAGTTCAGGAACGTGCCGTTTGTAGAAAAGTCTACAACAATGACATTGCCGTTGTGATCTTCAATCGCGCAGTGGCGTTTGGAAAGTTCGCGGTTCGGGTCTGGCAAAACCAGCTCGTTCTCGGACCCACGTCCAACCGTCAGGCTGGTACCGCGCATGGAAATCGGATCGCCGTTGCCTGGAATGCTGCCGGTAGATTGAAACCGCAGTGTGATTGCCATGTCTGTTTAACCGCCCGTTAGAACTGTTGGAGCACCCATTATAACGGCACCCCCTAAAGAGCAAAGGTCACCAATACGCGCAGCGGGCATTTTCTGAATAAGAACAGTCATGGAGCCTTTTGCGAGAGGATGCGGGGGAAAGTTGGCCGCAGGGGGCGCGATCAGGCCAAGGCACATGTCGGTCACCCGCGCGGCAGGTAATTTACACACCAGCACTGTCGGAGCACCGGGCGGCAAAATAGGCAAAGGCGCCCCAAAGGTGCAGGGTCCAGTGTGCATGTCTGTAATGCGGGCTTGGGGGGGACCGGGCATCAGGCTGTTCCTTCTATCTTGGGTGCGGTTTCTGACCCGTTTTCAGCGTCGTCTTCGGATTCTGGCTCGGGCAGTTCTACCTTGCCATTGCCACCCCTTGCAATGTCGAGTGCGCGATCAATAATCAACTGAAAACGTACGTTTGGTTCGGGGCCTAATTTGAGGGTCTGAAGATTGGTCCCGAAGGCACAAGCCGAGACAATACCGGGGGGGGCGGCGTGCTCTTCCATTTCGCCCAAACCCATTGTGCCAGGCGCGTAAAACGCAGCCGTTGCAGCAAGAGCTGCGGGGTCATCGGCGCTTTCGTTTTCCAAGATGGTGTGCAGGCGGGCGCGATTTTCCTCGGTGGGTTCAAACACCCAGGCTTCAGCGGCGGCGAGGCATGTGCTTTTGCAATCTTCACTCGCCACGATGTCTTGGGCTGCAATGCACGACCACCAGACGCATTCGCGCGGCGGCAAACACACGGATAAAACCCGTATCAGGTCCACCCATGCTTCGGCCTCTTCCAGCTCAGCCAGAACAGTTGGAACAGACGCGTTCGCGGGCGATTTGAGTTTGGTTTCGATTTTGGCATTGGCATGTGCAAGCAACCGGGCAGCTGGGTGCTCGGGGATTTTTTTGAGGTTTTGAAATCTATCAGACATTGGAATCCTCAGTTGATCATGGTTACGCCACCTTTCAGGGTCAAAATTGCGTCCCCTGAAACAGTGGTTGCTGGGGATTTGACATCGGCTGTGGCGGTGCCTTTGATGTTGACCATGACGCCAGAGATTGTGATGCCGCTGTTGTCGATTTTGATCGAATTTGCTCCAACCGTCAGTTTGATTTCCATCCCTGCCGTGATGCTGGTTTTGCCAGCCGTGGTTTTCAAAGCGTAGTTGCCCGTTTTAACGGTGACGGCTTCGTTGCCGGTGTCCACTTTGCGGGTCACGTTGCCGGCTTTGATCGTTTGAGTGTAGTTGCCGGTTTTGATTGTGGTGGCCGTGTCGCCTGTGATGGTCTCGGTCGATTTGCCCTCAATCGTTTCGGTGTGATCCGTTTTGACGAAAATCTCCTGATTGCCGGTGTCGACTTTAAAGATGTGATCACCGGTCTGAATTGTTTCAGTCTTGGTGTGATAGATGGTTTGGGTCAGATCGCCCGGATCTTTCTTGTCCACACCAATGGTGATTTCAGAATTGTTTTCGACAGTCTGGAAGTAATCTTTTTCGGAATGGAAGCGGATGAATTCGCTGTCCTTTTTATCTTCGAACACCAGTTCGTTGTAATTGTCGGCCCCACCCTCTTTGGTCGAGCGGGTTTTGATCCCTGTCTGGGTCATATTGGCGGGCAATGCGTAGGGCGGCATGGTGTCCGCGTTGTAAAGCATGCCGGTGCAAATGGGGCGATCGGGATCACCCTCTTCAAACTGGATCGCAACTTCTTGGCCGATGCGCGGGATCGAGACCATGCCCCAGTTTTTACCCGTCCATGGCATGACACAGCGGACCCAACAGGTGGTCTTCTCATCATTTTTACCCAAGCGATCCCAGTGTAACTGCACTTTGATGCGACCGTATTTGTCCGTGTAGATTTCATCGCCCGAAGGGCCTGTGACGATGGCCGTTTGTAAGCCCGAGATCGCAGGCCACGCCGTGTTCGGAGGTGCGCGGAACGGCTCGCTTTTGGGGATCACGTCAAAGATAATGCGGTAGGTGTCTTTGTTGTCCTCATCCACCTTGATCGTGCTGTCAAAAAGCGGCTGTTTGGTTTCTTCGTCCTCGTAGTCCGTTTCGATCTGCAAATGGTGCACAGCGCTGATGACAAGGTATTCGATGTTATTGGCTTTGCGGTGGTGATCTTTCAGCTTAAAGGTCTGCCCCACGCCCAAAGTACGCACGTTGCCAGCACCGCGCGACAGCTTGTGGCGCACGGCTTCGGCTTCCATGCGGATTTTGGTAAACTCGTCTCGCGTGCCCTCAATCCGACCGTGTGCAGGGTAGTGATAATTTTCGTAGTCTTTGTGGCTGTGATCACCTTTGGCAATCTTGGTGACGGATTTTTTCTCGGCACCTGGCTTTTCAAAATCGTAATCGGCGAGAGTCACTTTGCCAGTGGTGACGCCAGTGGCTTCGCCCCAGTCAAAAACATGATCTTCGCTGCGGCGGTACTCGGCCTCTTTGAAGTGGAAATCCAATGTGGCTTTATTCGGGGTCGGTTTGTGCGCGCTGATGCTGTCCGCCAATACCATTTTGAGCTTTTTGTCGTCTTGAACAAAGAAGTAATAAATGCCCTCTTCTTCCATCAGACGGCTGATAAAGTCGAAATCGGTTTCGTTGTACTGGACGCAATAAATGCGGGTTTTGTAGGTGCCAGTTGTCTTTTTCTGAACATCGGACCAGAAGCCGTAATCTTCCAGAACTTCCTGAATGATTTCCAACACCGTCTTTTCCTGAAAAATACGGTTTTCCGAAGTGCGCGTCAGGAACCAAAGCCAGGGCCGCAGATCCGCTACAAAATGCGACATGCCTTGATAGACACCCACATATTCAGTCGAGATACAAACACCGGTGAAATAACGGTCTTCGTCGTTCGCATCTTTTTGGGCCAACGTAATTGTTGATCCCAGAATGTCTTGCAAATCCAAAGCGTCATCGCTTGATAAAAATTCAACTTTTGTCTCGGTCAGTTTGCTTAGACCTTCGACCACTTTGGCGTTTTTCAAATTTACAGGCTTGGAGGAATATGACCCCTCCATCCATACCGTTCTGTTCTCAAGATCGAGTTTTTTACTTGCCATTTTGGCACTCCTTGACCCCAAATCGGGGTTTATAAGTTCTCTTCAATAAGACAACCATCGTTGCGCAACCGTTCGAAAATTTCCGGGTGAATACCCCAACAGCTCACCAGCGAAAAATCATCACCCAACGCCATGCGCGCATCAAAGATTGATTGAAAGTGTTTGCACAAAACAGGTTTGGGAAACGCTCCGTCTACTAAAAGCAATTGGTTGAGAAATTCATCACCCTTGTACATGTAATAGCTTTTTTGGTCGATACCCACCAAAACAATATCAGGCGTGCCCTCATCAAAGGGTGTCGTATCACTCAGGTCATTCATTCAAAGTCCCTCCAATAAGGCGGCAAGCTCGGGGTCCATATCGTCGTCATCGTCGCTGTCATCATCTGAATCGTCTGCGAAGCTGGCCAGAAGATCATCAAGATCCGTGTCGTCATCATCATCGTCGTCGTCAAGGCCACCTAACAGATCATCAAGATCCATGTCGCCGTCATTGTCACCACTATCATCGTCAAGCCTGCCCAACAGATCGTCAAGGTCAATGTCTGCTTCAGAGGTCTGATCCTCGTCAGGCGCATCGCCGCCCAAGGTGGATGTCATCTCGAGATCCAAAGGTGATTTTCCAGGCCCGGGTCGCGGTGCAGGCACATGCGAAGACCAAGGCCCCGCAATCATATCACCCGCGAGGGAGCGGAACGAGGCAAGCCGCACTTCGTTGCGCCCCTTCATCCACACAACCGGCATGTAGCCACGCCCCAGCGTGGTTTGCACAGGCTCACTGGTCAGATTGCGCTCGGTGCAAGGCAGCGCCACTTGATCGCCGTAGCGGTCGGAGACGTAGTGGAATGGCAAATCGCCCAAAGACATCAAGCTGCCCAAATCCATCGCCTTGCCGTCCTTTTTGAACGTCCCAGCCAGCAAAATCGCCACCAGAACAACAGGGTTGGCCCAGAGCATGCCTTTCAGGCCCTCTTTAGGTGTGAACTCCTCGAAATTGAACGGGTAAACCGGATCGGACTTTGCCCCATACGGTAGGCGCAACAAGAATCGTGGCGAGGCCAGCGCGATGTAGGCCGCTTCTGGTAAATCGCGCAATGTGTCCCAAGCTTTGGCCACAAGTGGGTGGCGGTCCTCTTTGGCGACATCCAGATAGCTGGGCGAAATCGAGGTGAAGAAGGGGGCGTCCACGTGGGCCCCGACCTGACCAATCCGCGCCAAAAGCTCGGCGTGGGGCGGTGTTTCCTCAAACGTATAAAGGCCGCATAGGGCCGAAAATCCGCCAGTGCCTTCTTCGGGATCCAGCACATCTGTGAGCAGCCTGAAGAAGCCACTTTGCGACAGATCCTCGTTGGCGGCCAAATCTACGGCCAGTTCCTCGGCAGACACATCGTACAGGATAATTTGCAACGCGCTGTCGGTCTCGATCCGCCGCGCCAACAGGTCAAGTGAGCGCCACTGCGCCTCAAGCGCCTGAAAATCGGGATGATGCAGCACCAACCGCATCGCAGAACTGAGGGCGTCATCAACACAGGCCTTCATGGCATCCGCGCCGCGATCAGGGTTTTTGACAATGTGAGGCCCGACAATTTGGGCAATCAGATTATCAATTGGACCGGCTTGGGTCAGCGTGCCGCTGGTGTCGCCAATCAACGCTTGGAAATCGCTCAATTTGACGTTGGCAGGGATCGAAGTACTGGCCGACGTTTTAGGCAATTTGATCGGAGTAGCGTATGTTTCGGACCACGCTTGCAGTTTCTCAACCGCCTTATCCACCATCGAACCAACGCTTAATTGCTGGCGCAATCCGGCGATGCCGGAGAACAGCTCGACGTTGTCGTAAAGCTCGTCAGGGTGCAGATCATCCAGCTCTTTCAGCTTGATCTCAACGCCACTGCCGCCCTTGCCGATGGGCAGGGTCAAAGTGGTGCCAAACCCCTCAATGATCTCTTCAATCGTGTCCACGTCCAGCTCGATAGGCTTACGCGCGGCCAAAGCGTCACCGGTTTCCATCAACCCGCGCGCAGAGCGCCCGGTGAAATCACCAAACATCGCAATGCGGAACTTGGGACGTTTCAAGCCGTCGCGGTCGGGCCGTGGCGCTGAAATCAGACCAAACGGAGACTGTGCAACCGGTTTGGGTGCCGCTGCTGAGGCTGGCGTGCTCGGTTCATCAGTCAAACTATCATCAAGGTCATCGGTTCCCCCCCCGTCGGTTTCATCATCCATGCCTGCCAAAAGCGCATCAAGATCATCAAGCCCTGTGTCGGCCCCGTCATCTTCCGGCGTGTCGTCTTCTGCGGTGTCATCCCCACCAAGATCATTCAGCAAGGCGTCCAGATCGTCATCCTCGTCCTCTGAGGCGTCGGTATCATCGCTTTCCGCAAACAACGCGTCCAGATCGTCTCCTGCATTGTCAGAGGTTGGTTCCGCTGTACTGTCCCCATCCAAATCGGCCAGAAGGCTGTCCAAATCATCGACCTCGGACGCTGCGGCTGCGGGTGTTTCAATATCGCCCAGCAGATTATCCAAGTCATCCAGATCGCCTGTTGTGTCCACAGCTGCTGGCGTAACGTCGTCCGACGCATCATCCATGCCCAAATCACCCAGCAAGTCGTCCAGATCATCGCCCAAACCGTCATCCGCAGGTTCAGGCGTATCCTCCATCAGACCCTCGAGAATATCATCGCTTTCATCTGCTGGAGCTTGCACCGGTGCATCCATATCGGCAAGCAATGCGTCCAAATCATCCGCGGCCTCTTCAGTGGCGTCAGGCGCATCTACGGACGGAATGTCCGCCAAAAGAGCATCCAAACCATCGTCTTCGGATGCGTCTGCCACGACTTCAATCGAGCTCAGAATATCATCAAGCCCGTCGTCTTCCGGTGCTTGTTCAGCGGTTTCGATAGAGCCTAGGATGTCGTCCGTTGCGTCCACTTCAGGAGCGATGTCGGTGATCTCGATGCCTGCGAGTACATCGGACAGCCCGTCGTCTTCCGGCGCATCTTCAGCCGCCTCGATAGAGCCGAGAATATCGTCTGTTGCGTCCTCTTCAGGGGCCGTGTCTGTGATCTCGATCCCTGCGAGCACGTCGGACAGGGCGTCTTCTTCCGGTGCGTCTTCGGGGGCGGCGGCGCTGAGGTCGGCGAGGATGTCTTCGCCGTTATCTTCCAGCACATCGGCTGGCGCTTCGATGTCTGCGAGCAGGGCGTCGAGGTCTTGCGCCGGTTTTTCTGCAACGTCTAGTGCGTCCAAGCCTGCGAGGATGTCGTCGGTTTGATCCGCAACCTCTTCAACTTCCGCGGCCTCCACTGCCATCAGCACATTGTCGATGCTGTCTGAGGGGTCTTCGGCGACGTCAGCCACGGCTTCAATCGAGCTTAGAATGTCATCCAGTCCGTCGTCTTCCGGCGCTTCTTCAGCCGCCTCGATGGAACCCAAAATGTCGTCTGCCGTAGTGTCGGGCGCAGCCTCTGGGGCGGTGGTGTCGATGGAGTTGAGGGCGTCATCTAGCGCGTTGTCTTCGGGCGCGTCGGGCAGTTGCGTGTCGATCCCGGACAAAACACCGTCGATGGCGTTTACGACTTCTACGGTTTCAGGGGCGGCGGCGGCCATTTCGCTTAGAACATCCGCAGTGGTGTCGATCTGTGCGGTCACTTCCACAGCGGTGTCGGCCAGTGTGCTCAAAACATCCGCCGTTGTGTCCAACTCTGGCTGCTCTTCAACGCGGGCAATGCCGTCCAGAACGCTCGCGGCTGTGTCTTCATCCGCAGGCTCTTCAACAGGCGTTGCGGCCAGATTGGCCAGAATGTCGCCGGAGGTATCTTCGGGCGCGCTTTGGGGCACGGGGGCGGCGCGCAAGGCATCAAGGGCGCTGTCTTGGGCGTTCGTTACCTCGGCCTCGATGGCTGTGGGCAGCGCGGCCAAGACGTCATTGATTTGAGTGTCAGGCGCGGCTTCTTCCGGTGCGTTTTGGGCCAAAGCCGCGAGCGTTTGATCCGTGGTGTCAGCTGCGGGTGCGTCAACGGGGGCCATCGCGCGCAGGCTTTCGAGGGCTGCATCAGTGTCAGCTGCGCTGCTGCTTTCGCCGGAAATCACTTTGAGCAAATTGGGCTGGGTCAGCAGGTTTTCGATCAATGCCTCGGCGCCTGATTTGCCATCCATGTAGGCCATCAGGTCGGACAACTGGCGCCGTGCGTCCAGCAGCGGTTTGAGCGAGACCACATTGTCGGCAATGGCTTCGGGGCTGAAATCCGACATCTTGGTGAATGTCAGGTCAACGGCCAGATTGCCCTCGCCCGTGAGCGTGTTGGGCACAGTAAATTGGGCTTTGGGGGCGATGGCCTTTAGCCGGTCATCAAAGTTATCAACGTCGATTTCCAGAAACGAACGATCTGCTACGACAGGTTTCTCGGCCTTGCCGGACAGGTCCGACATCACACCCATCACAAAGGGCAGCTGTACTTTCTTTTGCGCGCCATACAGCTCGACATCATATTCAATTTGAACGCGCGGCGCACGGTTGCGAGCGATGAACTTTTGGCTGCTGCTCATGGCTTGGTCTCCTGGGCTTTGATCAGCTCGGCCTTCAGGGCGCGCACCTCGTCAGTGAGGGCAGAAATCTGCAGGCCCACTTCATCAGTTTCGGCGCGCACAAGGGCACGCAGCTGTTCGAATTCAGCTTCGGTTTCGTCCTCCACTGCGGATTGCATGGTGTTGACCAGCAAACCGATGAACAAGTTGAGAACCGAAAACGCAGTGATCACGATGAAGGGCACAAAGAAGATCCACGCCATCGGGAAAATTTCCATCACCGGGCGCACGATGCCCATGGACCAACTCTCAAGCGTCATGATCTGGAATAGGGAGTAGAGCGATCGACCCAAGGTGCCGAACCAGACATCAAACGCCGCGCCGTACATGATCGTGGCCATAACCCCGAACACGTAAAACACGATCGAGATCATCATGACCACGGCACCCATGCCCGGCAACGCATCTAACAAGGCCTGCACAACGGCCCGCATCTGCGGCACCACCGACAACAGGCGCAGCGCCCGGATCACGCGCAGACCGCGCAAGGCCGAGAGCCCGGTGTTTTGCGGCAAAAGCCCGACGCCGACCACAAACAGATCGAAGATGTTCCATGAGTTGCGGAAAAACCCCCACCCGTAGGCGATGAGTTTGAGCAGCAATTCCAGCACAAAAATGCCAAGGATAATCCGGTCCGTAACCTTTAGGATGCCACCAAAATGGGCTTGCATCCAATCGGAGGTGCTGAGGCCCAGAGTGATCGCGTTAAAGATAATGAGTGTAAGGATCGCGTAATGCACGCGGCTTTGGTCAAGGAAAGCACGCAAGCGCGCCCTGAACGAAAGGTTCTGTTCTGTATCGGTGGTCTCTACCATTTTGTCTTCTTGTCTGTAAAATTGTGGGGGGTGACGTGCGGGTTCTTATTATTTCTTCTTCATTTCTTTTTGAAC
>Ga0307492_10000393_pt1 | contig 18638 bp, 13 predicted proteins | sample SI3LmetaG_FD_202365 | JGI IMG/M metagenome (GOLD analysis project Ga0307492, IMG submission 202365) | Sea-ice brine microbial communities from Beaufort Sea near Barrow, Alaska, United States - SI3L | ecosystem: Environmental > Aquatic > Marine > Coastal | place: USA: Alaska | collected 2017-05-06 | reverse complement strand
CATGAGTAAATACGGTAGCGGCTAGTTTTAGTTTTTCTTCGGCTAGTTTGCGTCGTGTAATATTTTCATGTGCTACCACTGCGTGGTGGCTCTCATCTTTAAAGGCTCTCACATGGACATTAAACCATCGCTCTTCAGTGGGACTATGACAAGGATACTCTTGGTTGAATTCTTCACATTTACCTCGGATAACTTTTCTCACACCATCAGCAATAGCTGATGCACCTTCAGAATCCTGACCCACTACTGCTTTGCAAATGTGAAAATAATTTTTGCCAATATAATAATCTGCAACATTAGATACTCAAGTATTACCATCATAAAAAGCTTTCCATGCATGATTTACCTTAACAATATAGCCATCTTCATTTAACACACACATCGATGATGCTGAAGCGTTAATGACTGCCTCGGTAAAATTTTCCGAAGAAACGAGGGCCTGTTCAGCTTGCTTGCTGCGAGTGATATCAACCATTGATGTCAGGCAATTTGTAGCGGTGGCACCTATATTTGCAGCTACTCTGAACCAGAGTATATCGCTGCTTACTTGCACTTCTATCTCACAGTTTTGCTTATCTTCACCGGTAAATATTGCTCTCAAGAACCTCTGGAATATCACCTTATGTTGAGCCGTCACATAATTTAAAAACATTTGGCCAACTAGGTCGAAGCGATCAACACCCAATAAGCTAGCACCGCGCAAATTAACATAATTAATGAAACCACTCGGCTCGATAACAAAGTAACCAACCGGTGCCAACTCAAATAACTCGATATAAGTTTGAGACAACTTTTTTTCAGTTATTCGTGCCTTTTGCAGTTCTTCGTTTTGCATTTCTAGCTCAATCTGATGAACTTGCAGCTCATGTAACATCTTTCGAGAATCTATCTTATTATTTAGCTTAATAGGCCTAGACACTAAGGTTTGTTCCGCTGCCTTACGAAGTAACTCGGGAGTCATTGATTTATTGGAGGTTTTTTTCACTTTAATCGTTTTTCACTGCTTTAACTAATCTTACAGTATTTTAGCTTAGCGTTGAAAGGACTTAAGCTGGCAATATCGCTGATTACATTTGAAAGCTGCAATCCGGTCCTGGACAGTAGTGATCATGATGTAAGATATTGACTATTCTGAATATCAAGAATATTCATAGCTAAATTACTCTTTATAAAGTGCAAGGTTTTGTAGCAATATAACGTATTTCTAATACTGGCTGCAAATTCATTTTTTAATCTGATGTTATCCAATATTCAGATCGCCAGAAAAGTACAAACATATGTCCGTATTTAGGGCATAAAAAAGCCTCAACACAACCAGAGTAATTGAGGCTAGATCATCAAATACTCAGTCTGAAATCAAGCTTGTACAAAATGGCATAAGTTCACAAAATGCAAGATGCATTTGTGCGCCTTAGATATCAATCATAAAGGGTGAAACTGCACTTTTCACAATCGCTCAATTTGCACTAAATTATCTGAAAATGTCGGTGCATGACCCATATCAACAAACTCTGCTGAACTGATGCAGTTGACGGTACCATTATTCAATTGACGCCAATAACCTAAGCTTGCCACAACAATACCACTGCTCACGTCATCAGTGATTATAGCAATACCTTCAAATGCACCTCGACCATTGAATACTTTTAGCGTATCACCTTGTTGAATTTGTCTCGCATTAGCATCAATAGCATTAATTAAAACAGACTGCTCTCCTTGGCCTTTTATTTTTTTCTCTATATTGGCATAACAAGAATTTAAAAAACCATGACTCTTTGGCGAAATAATATTGAGCGGATATTGAGCGGCCAATTCAGGATTGGTCTCTGCCGTTTCACGTGATGCAACATAATCAGGCAAATTGTCTAAAGGTTCTCCAGCTTGAAATCCTTCATACATTTGTCGAAAAGGTCCCGCTACAAAATTAGTGGCACCTGTTATATCAAATTCACATTTGCCTGACGGAGTGGGAAAGTTACCTTTTTTATGGGGTGCACGATTATCTTTAGTCCCCACGTTTAATCGCGCATAACCATGTTCACGCATATAAGCTAAATCAATACCGTCACAAGCAGGTGCATCCCAATCAATATAATGCTCAAGACATTCAGCATCCGACCATTTAAAGTTATCGTCTTCATAACCCATACGGGCTGCCAAACGACGAAAGATCTCATTATTGGGTATTGCTTCACCAGGCGACTCTACACATTTCTCATTGTAAGTAAGATAGAGATGTCCCCATGACAAGATCATATCTTCCATCTCAGCCCCCATTGAAGCTGGCAAAATAATGTCAGCATAAGCCGCGGTATCAGAAATAAAGTGTTCCGCTGAGACTATAAATAAATCTTCGCGTTTTAAACCTGCAATGATCTTGTCAGTTTCAGGCGCCTGTGTCACTGGATTGGTATTCCAAACCATCATTGATTTAATTGGTGTTTTTAGAACAGTTTCACCGGTCAATACTCGACCAAGCTGTAAATTATTGACTACGGGTGTGCCTTCTGGAATTAAATCTGGTCGACAAATCACATCAAATTTATAGGGATGTTCCCACACTGGCATTTGTAGAATACCGCCACCCACATGACGCCAAGCACCAATTAATGCGGGTAAACACGTCACTGCCCGAATAGCCTGTCCGCCACCATAGTTTCTTTCCAAAGCAACACCGATACGAATGGCTGCCGGACTGGTTGTGGCATATTCAATAGCAAACTGACGAATAACAGCAGCAGGGATCCCGGTAATCTGTTCTGCCCATTCAGGTGTTCTATCTTTAGCTCGCTCTGCTAATTCTTTATAACCTTTAGTATAGTTATCAACATAATCTTGATCGACTAAACCTTCTTCAATAATGGTATGCATCATCGCCATCGCCAACGCACCATCTGTGCCCGGCTTAGGTGCAATATGCCAATCAGCTTCCTTGGCTGTTTTTGATGCAAAGCTATCAATGACTACAACCTTGGCACCTTTCTTTTGTGCTTGTTTGACGATATGCCAATGATGGACATTGGTGCTAACTGAGTTTGATGCCCAAATCACTATAAACTTTGAATGAATAAAACTTTCTGGATCAACCCCCGCCGTTGGACCCACTGTTAATAGCCAAGCCGTACAAGATCCTTCACCACAGAAAGTCCGCTCAGTTACCGTCGCACCCATACGATTAAAAAAAGCGTCCCCACCATTTAAACCATGCACTAAACCTTGGTTACCCAAATAGCTATTAGGCATAATGGCATGAGGCCCATGTTTTTCAATAATGGCCTTCCATTTGGTGGTAATTTCATCTAGCGCTTCATCCCAAGTAATGCGTTCAAATTGTTTCGAACCTTTAGGCCCGGTTCGACGTAATGGATATAACACTCTATCGGCATGATAATGGCGTTTTTCATAGTCATTCAACTTCACACATAAGCCACCACGTGTCATCGGATGTTCTTTATTACCCTTAACACTGATTAATTTGCCATCTTCAACTTCATAAACCATTGAGCAAGTATCGGGACAATCATGTGGGCAACCACCATGGTGTTTTGTATTTACAGCACTATTCATCGTCAATCCCCTTTTGAGTTAAACTAATCAAATTGGTAAAAGTCATGAAAATAAAGTATATCCTAAATTAACTCGGGCGTTTTTCCTGCCTATAGAATGCTCATTAATAAGTCTTATATCGCTATCTGTTTATTATCTCGATAATTTCAATATTAAGATCGCCCATGGGACGCTTCCAGTTAACTTTATCGCCTAAGTCTTTGTCTAACAAACTATTTGCCAATGGTGAAATCCAGCTAATTTTGCCTGATTTAATATCCGCTTCATCCTCCCCTACAATAGTAAAGATATAGTTGATGTTATTTTCATCCATCACTTTTACCGTGGAACCAATACTGACATTGTTACTCTTTGGATCTAATGGACGAATAAGCTGGGCAGTGGCAAGTCTGGCATTGAGATAGCGTAACTCTCGACCTAGCTGATTCAAGCTCAGTTTAGCTGCCATGCTATTGAGATCATCCATTAATTGTTGTTGTTTTAACAACTGGTCACGCCGACTATTGAGCTGTTCAAGTCCATATCGAGTGACATAGTTTAACTGTGAGCTAATAGGCCACTCAGGTTGGTCATCACTCACTTGATCGCCATCTGGTTCCTTTACAAATGCTCTACTCATAATCCACAGTCTCCCTTAGAATTAATGTTATTTCGATCAATTATTAGCAGAGCGAAATAGATTAGGCTACTGACACCTTTTATTTCCATCGCTTATAAAATCAGGCTGGCTCGTCTTACTCTTTAGCCACTAGTTCAAATTAGCATAGACCCTATTTTTTCTATTATTGTCATTGTATCCTAAACTAACTCAGGAATTTTTCCCGCTAATAAAATGCAATGTGGTCCGTATTTATAACACTATTGTTTAAACTTGTTGGACTCTCTCTGGCCCGATGTAGATTAATTTATAATAGTTTTTTGAGTTGAATTGCCCGATCAGAAGCTATTCTTTTTATAAAATAACGCTAGAAACTTAATGCTAGATAATACTAACTAGCAAGACTAAAAATAATGTACAGTTACTTATTAATAAAAACTGCAAATAATAGGTTATTTATGGCAAAGACGGGCCTTGTATGGTTTAGAAATGATCTGCGAATAAATGACAATCATTCATTGGCCAGAGCCATATCAGAAAATGATCGGGTGATTGCTTTTTTTTGCTTTGATCCATACCTATTTGACATTGGCGAATTCGGTTTTCGCAAAACAGAAAAATATAGAGCAAAATTTCTGCTTGAAACTGTAACGGAATTAAAACAGAACCTGGAAAAACATAATATTTCATTGTTTGTATACCACCAGAAACCTGAACTGGCTTTAGCCGAGGTAATTGGTCAATATAATGTAAGCAGCATTTATCAGCAGCAAGAATGGACTTCTGAAGAAGTAGCTGTTGTTGTTAAAGTTAAGGAACACCTTAACAAACCACAACTTATTTGGATTGAAAGCTATGATCAATTCCTTTTTCATCCCGATGACTTACCAATAACAGTATCAGAGATTCCCAAAGTATTTACCCACTTTAGAAAACAATGTGAGCAATATGTAGCCGTTAGGCCTCTCACAATAATAGCCCCATTGTTAGCTAACAATAAGCTAAGCAATACAAGTGAAGTACCTAGCCTACTTGAACTGGGATTTGAAACATTCGAAATGGATGAGCGAACTGCATTTCCCTTTATGGGCGGTGAAAATCAAGGATTGTCACGCCTAAAAGATTATTTTTGGGGAACTAGAAACCTATCTCACTATAAGGAGACCAGAAATGATCTGTTAGGTCTTGATTATAGTTGTAAGCTCTCTGCATGGCTTGCAAATGGCAGTATTTCTCCTCGTACAATTTATTTTGAGATCCTAAAATACCAACAACAAATAGAAAAAAATGACAGTACTTATTGGCTGATTTTTGAGTTGATATGGCGGGACTTTTTTAAATATATTTCTATTAAACACAATAACAACCTTTTCAAGATCGGCGGGATCCTGCATAAAGATTACCAATGGTCACAAAATCAACAGGAAATCGCCCAATGGATTGCCGGAGAAACCACCGAAAATTTTGTTAATGCCAATATGCTTGAACTGAAAAATACCGGTTGGATGAGTAATCGTGGCCGACAAAATGTGGCTTCTTTTTTTGCCAAGGAATTGACCTTGGACTGGCGAATTGGCGCGGCCTACTTTGAGTCTTTACTTATCGACTATGATGTGCACAGTAATTACGGGAATTGGTCATATCTAGCCGGCGTAGGTAATGATCCTAGAGATAGAAAGTTTAATATACAACGTCAGTCAGAGCGATATGATCCTCAACAGATCTATACTCGCCTCTGGCTTGAACCTACTTTATTATAGTGTGTGGCGTCATACTAATACTCGGCACCCATTAAGTGATTTGTATCTCTAATACCAGTAACATAAAAGCACATATCCATTTTTTATCTAAGCGTTCCATTAGAGACAAAACATACAACGGCACTTATTGCTACTGTTTGACAGTAACATAGACTATGATTTTATCGACTGTTTGTACCCCATCTTTTGCTTATGATTCAGTATTGATTGATGGCTGCAATATGGCTTAAACTAAATAAAAAATAGATGTTCTAATAGTATGTCAAAAAAAGTAACATCACACCATAACAATGCAACTAGTAACAAAGTACTTTTTAGTTATAAATTATAGGATCGGTTTTATGTTATTTTCAGTCGACGAAACATCAAGAATTATAGAAATGGCTTGGGAAGATCGAACCCCTTTTGAAGCAATAGAACAACAATTCGAGATTAATGAGTCTGAGGTTATCAAGTTTATGCGCGATAACATAAAACCAAAGAGTTTTAGACTATGGCGAAAAAGGGTCAGTGGTCGCGTGACCAAACATGTAAAGCTTCGCAGCAAAGATGTGAATAGAGGTTATTGTCCAACTCAATATAAACAGCGCTAATAATAAATCAATGGCAAGACCAGCATCTTACATTCAGTAAAATGGGGTTTTAAGACATAAAAATCTTCACAGCATTATTGCTTGTTGTATAAAAAAAGATTGATCAGATTCAGCCACTATTCTATAACTCAGATAGTAAGTATTTATCCATAATTAAATAGACAAACAATTAAAAGAAACTATTTATTTTTGTTAGGGATAAAACTTTTGAATTTGTTAAGTTTAAGCTGGAAATAAAAGTAATAAAATAAGAGCGCATCCCATTAATAAATACCCTTTATTAATGCAAGTGATTTTCAAAAACTAGTATGAGCATGTATTAGGTGCTAAACTCTAAGACTCGACAATTCACTTTATAAGTTGTTGTTTATTAACCCAATTATTTTTTCGAGTAGGCTTAAGGCTAAATTATTTCAAAGCTTATCCTCTTAATGTGCAATGGATAGCTAAATAAAAAGAAAACATACTCTATGTTTCCATTCTCCCAGATAAAATTAAGTGAATATTCATGATTAAACAGCTATCCGTTAAGTGGCAAATTACGCTACTCAGTGCTTCATTTATACTTATTTCACTCTTTACAACTTATTCTGTTGTGCACACCCTAGACCAACAGCGTCTAGATAGCCAAATAGTCAATATTGCCGGTCGTCAGCGGATGCTCGTTCAGAAGTTTACCAAAGAAGTATTTTTGCAAAAAATACTTGGCAACAACAATCATAAACCGTTTGAAAAAACGGGGGATTTATTTAGTTTATCACTGGCAGCACTCAATGATGGTGGTAACACTTTTGCCGACTTAAGCATGAGCAAACCGATAACTCTGCCAGCCAGTAAAAATCAGACAATATTAGACGGCATAAGCAAGGTTGATGGTATGTGGCAATCACAGAAAGCTGGATTATTAGTCATGTTGTCTCAAACTACGATCTCTAATAATGAAATGAAAGATCTAAGCCAAAAGTCTGATCAATTAGTAGCGGCGATGAATCAAGTGGTTGGTCTACTGGCAAAAAGCTCGCAGACAAAGGTGGCGCAATTAATCAACAAGGCTATGTTGCTGCTCTTAGCAACCATTATTCTTGGTGGCTTGTTGAGCTACTATATTATAATCTCGGTGACCAAACCGCTGCGTGAGTTGGTCCGCATTTCTAAGGCGTTTGATTCGGGAGATCTGAGTCATATCGTTCCTGAAGATCTACGGCAGGGAACTAATGAAATAAGTACCCTGGCACAAGCCACTGAAGCGATGCGCACTCGGCTTGAAAATTTACTAAGATCGATTCAACTCAGCAGTCAGAAAATGAAAAAGACTGCACAGCAGGTTTCTTCTGTTTCCAATACGATCAGTGGCGCTGACAATGATCAGAAGCGCAAGAGCATACAGGTACAAAAATCCATTGGCTCACTCCTGGATATAGCTGTGACCGTTCGTAAAGAAGTAGACCAAGCCTTTGAGTCTGTGAAACGCAGTGAAGTTAAAGCTAGCGAAGGTATAACCGTTGCCCATAATAATATTAATGAGTTAGATATTGCTGTAAACAGCGTTAACGAAACGTCTAATACAATACATAATCTCAGAGAGTCAGCCGATGAAATGCATAATATTGTCGATTCGATTCAAAATATCGCTGCACAAACAAATTTACTGGCCCTGAATGCGGCCATAGAAGCAGCCAGAGCCGGCGAGCAAGGCCGAGGGTTTGCAGTTGTCGCTGATGAAGTTCGTACCTTGGCCTCGCGGGTTTCTGGCTCTACAGATGAAATTAAAGCACTTATTGAAAATTTCAGTTCCAAAGTAAACAATTCTGTTTCTTCAATGGCTGAACTGGTATCACAGGTCAATAATATTCAAGACAGTTCCCAAGTAACTATTAAAAGTTTTGAAGATATGAGTCAGGATGTTGCCGATACCGCTGTCAATAACCAGCAAGTACTCCAGTACAATGAACAACAAACTGAACAGGTCACCCAATTATCAGAACAATTCTTGGAATTATTTACTGCCTTAGAAAGTAGTGCCAGCAAAGCGGACTCTACCTCACTCATCGCAGAGAGCTTATACAATAATGCCGAAAGTATGAACCAAGCAGTGAGTGGTTATAAAGTAGGTGAAATAAAGACTCAATCTACCAAAAAATAAGCACCATAAACAACCACGGACGAAAGTAATATCCATGTAGTAATACAATAGGCTTTAGAGCAATTTATTAATCGACGATGTGAACATGACTGGCTGTAAAGTTTTCGCCAAACAAGCGCTTAATGAAAATGTGGTATCGACTACCCTACGGAACTCATCAGCTACATGAACCGTTATCCAAGTCAATAGAAATTGATGTTGAGGGCCGAAATAGTGTACGAAGAAAAAATACAGCCTCTGCTAACAATAATAGCCGTTATCACTATGGTCTTGAGTTTACAAATATCAGCGCAACTGGCGAACAACAGAACAGGTCACCTCACTGATGAATTTTTTACGTTAATATTAGCTAACGCGAACTTAAGTATCTCCCTACCCATTGAAAAATGCATCTTTATAAGTCAAACAAAACATCAGTACGGATTATATATTTAATCCCTTCAATAATAGGTACTGAACTGTGTATACACTGCAAAGGATGCATGCCATGGGGAAACAACAATATACTGCCGGCTGGAGTACGAATATCAATCTGGCTTACCTTACTACCCCTAGCGGTAGGTTTTGTAGGCTCATCAGCATTGACCATGAAACGTGTAGCACCGCCTTGGAAGTCTTCGCTTAATAGAATTAAGGCCGTCATTTGGCTATAACGATCGGGGTAAGCATTAGCCACTAGCTCGTCATTAATAATACGACTACCCGGCCAAGCCCCATCGGAGTGAGGTTTAAAATAATCATCAGCACTGTAGCGATAAAACCGAAACCGTGCATTAAGCCCTAGCGCTTTACTGCCAGCAAAAATAGCCTGTCGGTCATACATTAAAGGTGCAATACGCTGCCAAATAGTACCATCGGTTTGGTTATCTACTATCCACGTTAAGCTATCATTATGACGAATGCTACGCGGCAGAGAAACAGCGGCATCAGGTAAAAAACCCAATTTCTCACTGATATTAATCAGTCTTTTGCATTCATCTTTTGCCAATACATTTAATAACTGAAATGCACCGGGTACCTGAGGCAACTCAAGCCGTTCAATAGTACTAATATCAAAGCTATCACTCAAGTTTGCAGGATTGGCCTGACGGTTAGCCCAAGCAGGCAATGCTGGATGCTCAGCACCTGGCTCTAGAGCAGCAATAAAAAAGTCTGTGGCGGTATCATTTTTTTTAGTCATGTTTTACTCTATCAATAACTGATTAATCAGCAGTGTCATCTGCTGTTCAATCAAGTGCTCAGCGGTTAAATTTACCGATACAAAATATTTATTTGTTGACCATGCGTAACTGAGTAAACTGGCGATGACCCGCAGCGGTGCCATGAAAACCAAAACCGCTTTGTTTTGCACCTACCCAAGGACCCAACCCTCCTGCACCTTGATTAACCGCGACCATACCAGCTTCCATTTGCTGTGCAACAGCATTGGCGTCACGGCCACCAAATACCACCGCGGCTAGACCATAAGGGCTAGCATTTGCTCTTTCAACTGCCTCAGATAATTGTTTAAAACGACTGATAGCGACAACGGGGCCAAAAGTTTCATTTTTTTCTAATAGCATATCTTCAGTAATATCAGTCACAACAGTTGGCTGTATATAGGGTAGCTCGTAATACGCCTTTCCTAATAAGAATTTTGCTCCTTTAGTTTGAGCATCTTCAAGCTGAGACAAAATATTGGCATGTTGCTTAGGATTTACAATAGGACCAATATTGACATTTTTTTGATCCCAAGCGCCAGCTTGGTAACGATTAGCTAAGGCAACCACCTTCTGTTCAAATTCATCAGCTACTCGTTCGTCGACATAAATTCGCTCGGTAGAGGTACACATTTGGCCGCTATTTTCAAAGGAGCTGGCTACCGCAAACTGTACCGCTTTATCAATATCAGCACTGGCCATAACAATAAGCGGATCATTGCCCCCGAGTTCCATCACTAAACGTTTAAGCCCTGAAGCTGCACTGGCCATGATATGTTTACCCGCTGCTTGCGACCCCGTAAATGCCACCATATTAATGTCGGCATTAACTAAGGCTTTACCCGTTTCAGCATCACCATGTGTTATTTGTAATACATGTTCAGGCAGCACCTGATTTAGTGTTTTAACAAACAGATCAGCCACCAAGGGCGTTTCTTCCGATGGTTTTAACACGACCGTATTACCGGCAATTAACGCAGGTAATAACAAATTATTTGCCATTGCCAGGGGATAATTCCAAGGTGAGATAACGGCAACAACGCCTAAGGCCCTATATTGCATTTCAGCATTACCTCCCATAGACTCGGTATGTAGAGCTTGTCCAATTTCTTCAATAAAATAAGCTGCATTTTGAATAGTGCCCATCACTTCGTAACTGGCTCTTCGTGAATCTTTCCCCATTTCTTTGCTGATCAATAATGTCAGTTGTTCCTCTACCGCAGTAAGTTGTTGGTATGCCCGCACTACTTTTTGTTGGCGCTGTTCAATAGACAGTGCCGACCACTCTTTTTGCGCTTGTTTTGCACGTAATACCGTCACAGGAATATCTGCTGGCTCGGTGATGGGGATACTGCCCAGTGGTGCTCTATTAAGGGGATCATAGGAGGTGAGTATTGACATGAATGGGCTTCCTAAAATGGTATTAACAACAATGCGTCAGGGGTTTAAAAGGCTTAAGTTCTTATTATTGTGCCATCGATTTTTAAACTAAAGCAAGCAGTATACTTTTGGAAACCAGCCATATCATCAACTAAACTATCCATGAACCAATAGCTACTTTTAACAATTTAATGACAAATGGCTTGAATATCAGTTTGCAATTCTAAATAGACAGCTGTTTTTTATTTAGGGGTTTATTGAGCTGCTATTAATATCTTCGGCTATTTCTGTGCGAGGATCAAGTTCAAGCATCTCCGATGAAGAGCGTGCCATAACAACAAAGTCACCTTGATCAGATAAAGGTATGGGCGTACCAATTCTATGACGTAGTAGAGCAAGACTTGCTAATAAAAAGGTGACAAAAGCAAAATAAAACATTAATACTTGAGCACCGAACCAGCCCATTAAAAGACCTGCAGTTATCGGACCTATACTGGCACCGATCCCATTGAGTAATAAAAGTCCGCGACTGATTTCAAGTGCATTTGTGGGCTCAGCGTTATCATTGGCATGCGCCATACTAAGGGAATAGATCGAAAAGAAACAACCACCAAAAACAAAGGCGGCGATAAGTCCAATCCATTGAAAAGACTCAATGGTATAAAATACTGTTATCGCTGCGATGCTAGCTGCAATACTAACCGCAGCGATGACTAAACGTCGATCATAATAATCAGATAAATGACCTAGCGGCCATTGTAGTAAGGAACCACCAAATACAACGCCACTCATAAACATTGTAATGCCGGCCACATCAAAGCCAGTACTCAGTGCATAGAGCGGACCCATTCCCCAGAATGCACCAGTCAGGATCCCTGAAAGAAATGCACCAAAAGATGAAAGTGGTGAAGTTGCATACAGCTGTGTGAGGCCTAACTGACCGCTTTCGACTTGTGCTGGCTGGTTTATACGAGTCAGTGATATTGGCACTAACGCCAAAGAAAAGAATAAGGCGATAAACGCAAATGGGGCAATGCTATCAATTGGGTATATAACTAACAAGTATTGGCTAAACCCTAGTGCAAGTAAATTAACCGTCATATAAATGGAAAAAAGTATACTGCGTGATTTTTGAGTTGCAGCACTGTTAATCCATGACTCGATTACAAGGTACATTCCCAGCATACAGATCCCAGTAATAATACGCAGTATGAGCCAGACAACAGGATCTATAATGAGACCATGAAGTATAACGGTAACAGAGCCCATGGCTGCAAAAACAGAAAAGCTACGAATATGTCCAACAGTTCGAATAATTTGTGGGCACAAATAGGAACCTAAAACATAGCCCATAAAAAAGCCTGACATGATCAGACCGATAATTTCTTGGGAGAAAGATTCAGCCCCTGCTCGCAGAGCGACAAGTGTACCCAACAGTCCAGAACCTAGCAACAGAATGGCCGTCGCTATAAGCAATGAAAAGTGCGCATGAATTATTTTGAACATTGTCAGATTACCTATCAAAAGGATTGTTAAACATACTATTATGTCCTATATGTTCAATAAATTACTGAGTGATAACCGAAAAAATTCTGTTAAGAACACACGAACAGAAGTCGTTTTTTACCTATAATAAAAAACTAGCCCCCTGCCCATTTTTGTAAGCTATCCCTTGCTATAAAATGCTAATTATATTTATGGAGCGGTGCCTTCACAATTAGAAACAACGGCATCAATTTGTACTAAAGCATCCATAGCAATAGCTGAAACACCGACAATCGTTCTCGCAGGAAGATCACTGTTAAAGAACCTTGTGTAAACTTCGTTTACAGCATCGGTATCTACGATATTTTTTAATTGAATATTTATTTTAACAACATCATCCATAACGTGATCAACACTTTCCACAATTTTTTTAATATTTTTTAAACATTGCTCGGCTTGTTCTTTTACCCCGCCAGTGACCAATTCACTCGTTTTTGGATCGATAGGTAATTGACCTGAAATATGATTGTAGTGAGAAAAAGCGACTGTATGGGAATATGGCGTTTCGGCTACATTTTGCGTATTGCTTGCTTCGATGACTAATAAGCTTGTGTCTTCAGGATGTTGTGGCGGTGTACCATCTCCGTGTGACACAACGGTATCAATTTGCACTAAAGCATTCATCGGTAAAGCGACAACATTCACTATTGTCCTTGCTGGCACATAGCTTAGGAAAAAGTTGGCACAGACTTTATTGATAGCTGTAATATCCGCAATATTTTTAAGGAAGATAGTTGTTTTAACCACATCGTTCATGCTGTGATCGATACTTTCTAAAATTGCTTTGATATTATTTAAGCACTGTCCAGCCTGTTCTTTTACACCACCAACGATCAACTCACCCGTTTTGGGATCGATAGGTAATTGAGATGAAATATTATTGTAGTGAGAAAAGGCGACCGTTTGTGTAGACATCGTACTTTTTGGTGCGTTTTTGCTATTTCTTGACACTTTTATCAAATCGCAAGGCTCTTGTGGAGTGGTACCTTCACCGTTTGAAATAAGTGCTTCGATTTGTATTAACGCATCATCCATAGGTAAAGCGGCAACAGCAACCGTTGTCCGTGTAGGTAAGGCACGCTTAAAAAATGTAGTATAAACAGTGTCTACAGCATCAATATCTGAGATATTCTTTAAGAATATAGTTATTTTAACGGCATCGTCCATAACATGACCGATGCTTTCTACAATGGCTTTAATATTTGATAAACATTGTTCTGCTTGCTCTTTTACTCCACCAGCAATCATCTCACCCGTTTTGGGATCGATAGCTAATTGTGCTGAAATATTATTATAATGAGAAAAAGCGACCGTTTGTGTCGATACAGCGCTTTTTGGTGCCCTTACCGTGTTTCTTGAAACTTTTATAATGTCGCCGTTCATATCGATATCTTACCTATTAGAATTTTAGAGAATTATAATAGAAATTATAATAGAAATTATATATAAAAAATATAAATAGAAAATAAAAATGATTTTTTGTTAAAAGTATCAAATTTGGCATAGACTTTATGGATGATATTAAGCGCAAACATTTAAGTTTTTGCCATGAGTAGAATTGCTTAATACTATGAGTTTATTGGTGAATTAATGGCCACTATTACAGGTAGATCTTATCATTTTAATCACTTAATAAGCTCTACAATTCAAATGATATTCTTTTGCGACAAGGCAGCTTAAATAGCTAAAGAGCATTAGGATATAGTGCTCGACTGGAGCCACGGCCAAACGGTCATCGCTTAATCTTCAACACACGGAGATTATTGCACGTCTAAAACCGATAGTAATAGTATAAATAAGGTGTTTCATATGGATCCTCTTTGGTTATTAGTAGCCCTAGCTTTGGGTTTTACAGCTAAACAAATCCGCCTGCCACCCCTGGTCGGGTATTTATGTGCCGGATTTACTTTACACGCCTTAGGTATTGAAGGTACGCCAGTATTAGATAAGTTTGCTGATCTAGGCGTCACTTTGTTGCTGTTTACTATTGGTTTAAAATTACGTTTACGTAGCTTATTAGCACCTGAAGTTTTGGTTACGGCATCGTTACACATAACGATAGTTGTTGCTATTGTTACTGGTTTATTAATTACTCCCACGTTAATGGGACTCTCATGGTTGGGCGCATTAGACTGGCAGGCTGCAGCAGTAATTGCTTTTGCATTAAGCTTTAGCAGTACCGTATTTGCAGTCAAGATCTTGGAAGAACGGGGAGAAATGAGATCTCGTCATGGGCAGGTAGTCATTGGTATTCTTATTATTCAAGATATTATCGCTGTAATATTTTTGACCTTAGCAACAGATAAATCTCCTACAATCTGGGCATTGGCATTATTAAGTTTGCCCTTATTACGTCCACTACTCAACCACTTTATGGAACGTAGTGGTCATGGTGAGGTGTTGATATTATTCGGTATGATGATGGCCATCGGCGGCGGTGAGTTATTTGAACTCGTAGGTATGAAAGCTGATTTGGGTGCACTCATCATTGGCATAATGCTTAGTGGACAAGCCAAGTCAGTCGAGTTATCACGGAGTTTATTAAGCTTTAAAAACTTGTTCTTAATTGGCTTTTTTTTATCGATAGGCATCAACGCATTACCAACAATGTCTGATATATTGGTTGCCTTTCTGTTAGTGGCTTTAGTGCTCCCCATCAAGACGATACTATTCTTTGGGATCCTCACCCGATTCCGTTTAAGAGTGCGTACCGGCTATCTCAGTGCCGCTAGCTTAGCAAGCTATAGTGAATTTGGATTGATTGTTGCGGCAGTCGGTGTGGGAGCGGGCTGGATTGATCAGCAATGGCTGATGATTATTGCTATTTCACTTTCATTCAGTCTTGTCATTAGTTCGATTGTTAATGCTCATGCACATAGTTTGTATGCATCTATTGAGCATTATTTGCGTTGTTTTGAGACCCAAAAACGACATGCAAGTTATATCAAGCCAGATTTAGGTGATGCAGAGATCCTAATTGTTGGCATGGGTAGGGTTGGCAAGGGTGCTTACTTGGCAATGCAAGAAACCTATGCCGATAAAGTGTGTGGAATTGATGCTGATATCGACAAGGTCATTAGCCACCAAAAGTCAGACCACCATGTCATATCTGGTGATGCAGAAAACATTGATTTTTGGAATGATGTTGATCTTAGTAAACTGCGTTTGATTATGCTAGCAATTCCCAGCTTGAGTGATATGAAGCAGTCTGTAAAATTTCTGAACGACTTAAACTATAACGGTACTATTGCTGCGGTAGCTAAGTATGATGATGACCGTGCTGCCCTAGAAGCTGCAGGAGTGGATGAAAGCTTTAATTTTTATGCTCAAGCGGGTGCAGGTTTTGCTGAGCATGTTCGCCAACAATTAGAAATAAAAAAGCCAGTGCTGGGAAAAACACCTGAAACATAGTCATTGCTGATAGTCAGGCTCAGGAACAAACCGCTAAGCTTGTAATTTTGGCCTCAGTTCAGGCTATTTTGGCTAACAGACACTAGCTTATAAACACCAGTACAAAAATTTAATGGCTGTAGTGCATCGACAGATTGAACCTACAAGCCAAAGTGAACATTGATTAATGTGTAAAAATCTGAGAATATAAATTATATAAAACCAAGAGATAACCATTTAAAACATTAGGTTATAAATTTAAATTATAAATAATTTGACAGTGAGTATTAAAATGAGTGAAAAAATTAGTCAATCTACTATTAATGCATTAAAAATTGCTTTTACATATATGCCACAATCAATTGAAGTAAATAAATATGAGTATGGCGATAGATGCCAAAAAGTATTAGATCACATTGAAGCAGTTAGAGAAATATTATTGATTAATGATGTTGATCCTGATGAGGTTTACGGTGAGATAAACCCTGAAAACACTCCTAATTCAACATACTAATTTGGCTATTGAAGAGGCAGTTATAGCGTTTTGCACTGGTTAGTTGAAACCACTGCAATAAACAGTGGTTAGATTAATGTCTGCTTTTACCCCTAAACACAGATTAGCTTATTTGAGAGCAGTTTTATGCTTAACTACGCCAAGCATCATCCGGTTTCCACTCATTAACCCACGCCGGAATATTAGCTTTAGGCATCGGTTTTGCAATACCATAGCCTTGTGCTAATTCACAGCCTAGTTGCAATAATGCCGTACCATGTTCAACCGTTTCAACGCCTTCAGCAATCACGTCACGCTTGAATGATTTAGCCAGCGCGACTACGCTTTCAACAATCGCTAAATCGTCGGCATCGTCCAACATATCACGCACAAAACTTTGGTCTATTTTAATTAGACTGGCTGGCAGACGTTTAAGATAGGTAAGTGAGGAATAGCCTGTGCCAAAGTCATCTAGGGAAAAACGTACACCCAGTGCAATACATTCTTCCATGGTGGCTGCAACTTGCTTTATATCACTCAAAGCGCTGGTTTCTAGTATTTCCAGTCCTAAGCAAACGGGTAATACGTCGGGATAGGCAGCCAACAGCATGGCCAAACGTTCAACAAAATCAGCTTGTTGAATTTGATAAGCACTGATGTTGACACTAATCGGGAGAAGTAGTCCCTCTCTTTGCCATTGGCTTATTTGACTCAGTGCGGTGTCTATCACCCATTCACCAATATCCAAACTAATAGCATACCCTTCTATGGCAGGTAAAAAATCTAAAGGGGGGATAAGACCCTGTACTGGGTGTTGCCAGCGAATCAGTGCTTCTACTCCTACAACATCTCCACGAGACATATTCACTTTGGGTTGGTAGTACAAAACAAACTCTTGCCGATCGAAAGCTGAGCGAATATTATCAAGGCTTTTACGCTGAGTTTTGATTACGTCATTGGAGGCAATATCAAACATGTGATAACGATTCTTGCCTGATTCTTTAGCTACATACATCGCCTGATCTGAATGCCGTAAGAGTATATCTCTATCCACACTATCTTGCGGGTAAAGGGTTACCCCAATACTGGCGGATATCTTTATGACCAAATCACCGATATTAAAGGGTTTTGACGCAGCCAATAAAAACCGTTCTAATACGGGTCGACAATCTTCAACTTTAGCTAAATCGGACAATACAGCGACAAATTCATCTCCACCAAAACGGGCCAATGTATCATTTTCACCTAATACCTCTTTCATTCGTTGTGATATTGCAATCAGTAGTTCATCACCAACATCATTACCATACCTATCATTCACTACTTTAAAGCCATCTAAATCTATGAAGGCTACCGCTAATGACTGTTGTTGATGGTTGCATTGCATTATGGCTTGAGATAGACGGTCTGCTAGTAATACACGATTGGGTAAGCTGGTTAAATCGTCATATTGAGCCATCCGTTCAAGTTTAGTTTGCAGTTCTTTTTTTTGAAGTTCTTTTTGCTGAGTAATATCAGTACGAATAGAGGTGTAACCACTTAACTGTTCATCCTCATACAGTGGCACAATGGTGGTATTAACCCAGTATTCTGTTCCATCTTTAGCTAAATTAAGAATTTCATCATTCCAAACCCCCCCCTTGGAAACAACTAAAAACATCTCTCGCCAATAGTCTTTCGTTTGATACTTAGAATTGAGCAAACGATGATTGCTACCAATCAGTTCTTCTTGACTATAGCCACTAACTGCGCAGAATTTGCTATTGGCATAAGTAATGGTGCCTTTAATATCGGTAATCGATACTAAAGAATGTTCATCCATCGCCGACTTTTGAGCTTGCAGTGCGACTTGAGTAGATTTGATCATCTGAGTATGCTGTTCAGCCTGTAATTTTGCTTTGACTAAACGAATCACATTCTCTTTTTGCTCAGTAATATCAGTACGAATAGAGGTGTAGCCACTTATCTGT
>Ga0307492_10000392_pt1 | contig 18680 bp, 20 predicted proteins | sample SI3LmetaG_FD_202365 | JGI IMG/M metagenome (GOLD analysis project Ga0307492, IMG submission 202365) | Sea-ice brine microbial communities from Beaufort Sea near Barrow, Alaska, United States - SI3L | ecosystem: Environmental > Aquatic > Marine > Coastal | place: USA: Alaska | collected 2017-05-06 | reverse complement strand
GTGCGGGTCTGGCCGACCACTTAAATGTCGACCATTGGGTTATCCGGCTAGCGGCCTTGGGTGGCTTTATATTCTTTAATTCACTGATGTTTTTTGCCTACCTGGGCGCCTGGATCGCCATGGCACCCCGGCCCGACGAGGTCAGCGAGGCGCCTTATCGCTATGACGAAGATATGCGCCAGGACCGGCCGGTCAATATGTTTCGCTATCCCTTGAGTCCGAGCGAACGGCTGAGCACCGCACGGTCACGTATGGCCAAAATAGTGGAGCGAACCGAACGAATCGAACGCTACGTGACTTCGAGTCGATTCGAGTTGGACTCTGAGTTTTCTAAGATGCAAAAGTAAGCCCCTAATGCAATCCAACCGGAATGTTTCAAACCGTCAGGCGCTCTCGGTAGCCTGACGGTTTGCAGTCGTTAGCGCGCGCAGCCATGCGCCCAGTACAGTTTAATTAATCGGTTTCCTGACAGCCTGATCCAGAGTCTTTATGATAGTGACTTATGTGACCGGATAATCGCGCCTCTATGCCAACAAATTTCAAACTGCCCCGCCTGCTTAAAGAACCCACTGGATGGATATTGATCGTTCTGACATTGGGTTTTTTCTATGCGCAATGGCCGAGTCGATCGCAGGCTAGCGTTGAGCCAGACTATTATTGGCAGCAGCTGGATGGGGGCCTGAAGATTCGCTGGGAGGCTGAACCGACTTATCAGCCAAGCGGTGCGACCCAAGCTTGGGGTCTGACGCGTAAGGGTATGTCCTTTATGGTGCAAACGGGACCATTGAACGGTGATTTTGGCGAGTTGATCTTAATGATGGCCGAACAGGATCGTGCCGCCGTCGGCGGTGCCATCCAGAAGCCGCTGACGATCTCAGACGGGCGGGCCGAGTACGCATTTTTCGATGCCGAATCGCGGATTCAGGCCCATCGATGGTATCGGCTCGAGTCGCAGTGGATTAAAATATCGGTACTGTACAAGCCCAGTTTGGCATCACGCGTTAGGCGTGCTGCTGAGTTTTTTGCCAATCTGGGCTATTAACAACCACTCTGGGCAGGTCCGAAAACTTTGGACTAGACTCTGACAATCTTTGTGACCAAATAGACTTAATGATGATCAATCCCTTCTCGACCATGCCTGTGCCACCGGGGCTGGTGTATTTACTCCACCAGCTCAGGCTACACCAGATTGAGTACTGGCTCTATGGTGAAGTAGCGGACACTGGTATGGTTTTTGTGGACCTGAATCATGAGCTGGCCGAACAGATTGACATGAATCGTATGCCCGCGTCCTGGTCGCTGATCTGCCCACATTTTTTGTCGCAACGGGCACTGGTAGAGGGGCAAGGCGACCCAATCAGCGATCTTGATCGCATACCCGAGTCTATAGTGATAGCCTTTGGCGGGCGCGAAGCTGAGCGACTTGAGCATTTTCAGGCCCTGTGTGAACAGGTTCGTTACCTACGACAGTTATCACCCAGTCGGTTGGTTTATCACAATGACTATCCGCCCGATCCGGTGGAAATTCACGAGATAATCACCCACTTAAAATTGGCTAGCAAAACCAGAGATTAACCTTAGGGTTTAGGAACGCTATGATACGTTGGGCAGTTGTTGGCACCGGCACTATGGCCGGTCTTTTTTTACGGGATGCAGCTCAGATCACCAATGGTCGCTTTGGCGCTGTTTTTTCGCATTCTATGGCACGCGCGCAAGCCTTTGCCGAGACGCATGGACTGGCGCGGGCCTACGACGACTATGATCGGATGCTGGCGGATCAGCAGATCGATGCCGTCTATATCGCTAGCACCCACCCCAAGCACGGCCCTCAGGCCATTGCAGCACTGAATGCCGGCAAACATGTGCTGGTGGAAAAACCCATGGCCCTGTCTGAAGCCGAAGCCCAAGCGGTGTTCGATGCCGCTGCGCGCAACGGCCGCTTTTGTGCGGAAGCGGTGTGGACCAAGTTCAATCCGGTTTATCAGTCGCTGCATCGGCAGCTCGCTGCCGGGCGTATCGGTAAGGTGCAGCACTTGAGCGCGAGTTTCGGTTTTGCCATCGACATGAACGAGCCGCAACAGCGTCTACTGAACCCGGACCAGGCTGGCGGAGCGCTGCTCGATATTGGTCTGTACCCAGTAATGTTGGCCCTTTCGGTGCTGGGTTACCCGGATCAGACTCAGGCCAGGGTGGTACTGGGGCCAACCGGTGTCGATATAGCCGCAGATCTGCTGCTCTCCTATACTGACGGGCGAACCGCCAATCTAGCCTATAGACTCGATGCCCACCTGCCGACCAAAGCCAGTATCGGCGGCACTCTGGGCTGGGTTGAACTTGAAGCGCCCTGGTTCGCCAGCAATGCCTTGCATTGGGGCGAGTTTGGCAAACCGGTGTGTACCGAATATGGCGTACTGGTGAATCGCGGCTGGGGCCGGCAATTTGAGCGGGTAAATGAAGCCATTGCCGAAGGGCAATTGGAAGTACAGGAGCACGGTTGGGCGGACAGTGTGCAGCTGGCCCGCTATATGGAATCGGTGCGGACCAACTGGGGGCCGGTCTACCCGTTCGAACGTTGATTAGCTCGAGCCAAGCTTGCCAGTCTACTGTGACTGGCAAGCTTGGCAGTCGGTCGGACTAGAGAATCACATCCTTAATGTCTTCGTCTTTACGGTCCAGATAGTGGGTCGAATGGATCTTACGCACGGTTCGGCTCTTACCGCGAATCAATAGGGTCTCGGTCGTCGCCAGGTTACCGCGCCGGCTCACGCCTTCCAGTAGATCGCCCTTGGTAATGCCGGTGGCCGAAAACACCACATCATCGGAGCGCGCCATATCATTGAGCTGATACACAACACCGGTCTCAACACCCATTTCGGCGCAACGGCGAGCCTCACTCTCAGCAATCTCGATGGTTTCGGCATCATGGCCCTTGGCTTCGGTGCGCAACAGCAAACGACCGTTCATATCGCCGCCCAAAGCCCGAATAACCGCGGCTGATATAACTCCTTCTGGCGCGCCGCCGACGCAATACATCATATCGACTTCACTTTCCGGCATGCAGGTCAGGATGCTGGCGGCGACATCGCCATCGGGCAAGGCAAAGACCCGTACCCCCATGCTCTGCATTAGGGCGATGGCAGGATCGTGGCGCGGTTTCGCCAAGGTGACAACGACCAGGTCGCGCAGCGGCTTGTTCAACGCCTTGGCGACCAGCTTGATATTCTGTTCCAAGGGCAGAGCCAGATCGATAAAGCCTCTGGCCTCTGGCCCGACGACCAGCTTTTCCATATACATATCAGGCGCCTTTAAGAAGGCGCCCTTCTCTCCGATGGCCATAACGGCAATGGCATTGGATTGGCCCATCGCAGTCATGCGTGTGCCTTCGATCGGGTCTACGGCTATATCACAGGCATCACCGACACCGGTGCCGACCTTTTCCCCTATATAGAGCATCGGCGCGTCATCGATCTCGCCTTCGCCGATAACGATCTCGCCGTCAAAGTCGATCTTGTTGAGCATCGCCCGCATGACCTCCACGGCGGCACCATCGGCTTTGTTTTTATCCCCTCGACCTAGCCAGTTATAGCCGGCCAGAGCGGCAGCCTCGGTAACGCGTGAAAAGTTGAACGCTAGGTCTCGGCGCATGATCGGACTCCAGTGATAATTTTGCGCGCAGTCTAACCTGTTTTGCCCTTGGCTTCATTAAGGTTGCGCGCAGCCGTCAGTGCGCTGGCAACTGCCCGCCGAATGGGTAAACTGGGGGCTAACTGCTTGCAACTGGACCAATTGACTGATGAGTAAAAAACAGCACGAGATACCGATCTTTGAACACCCGATCATCGAAACCCATTGCCATCTTGATTACTTGGAAGGCGAGGCGCTCGACCAGGTGATTGCCGATGCGGCCGCGGTCAATGTGGAGAAAATCGTCACCATCGCGGTGTCGCCGAGCAATCTGGCTCGGGTGCGGGAACTGACCGAGCATCCGATGATCTGGGGCACCCAGGGTGTACATCCGCATGACGCCGAGCTGTTTACCGAAGCCACGGCCGAGGAGCTGTTGCGTCACGGCCGTGATGCGAAGATCGTAGCCATCGGTGAGATCGGTCTGGATTACCACTACGACCATGCGGATCGTGCGATACAGCGTGCCGTATTCGAGCGACAATTGGCCATAGCGGTGGAACTGGACCAGCCGATTGTGGTCCATACCCGTGACGCCGATGACGATACCCGGGCCATCTTGCAGAACTTTTCCGGACAGTTGAAGGGCAAGGGTGTTATTCACAGCTTTACCTCAGGCTTGGCCTTGGCCGAATACTGTTTGTCCGAAGGCTTTATGCTCGGTTTCAACGGCATTATCACCTTTAATAAGGCCGAGAATGTCCGTGAAGTCCTGGCAGCCACGCCAATGTCCGGCTTTGTGGTGGAGACGGATGCCCCCTACCTGACGCCGATCCCGTATCGGGGCCGACCCAACCAACCGAAGTACCTGCCCTTTATTATCGAAAAAATTGCCCAGGTAAAGGCTGTGAGCGTGGACGAGGTGTTACAGCAGTCTTACCAGAACGCTAACCGTCTGTTTAGCTGGTAGGGCGATCAAGCGCTGTTGAGCGCGCGTCTAGAGGCGGTCGATCTGCTCGTTGAGGTTGTTGCGCTTATCGGTCACGATGCGCTCCAGGGTCCGTAAGCGTTCTTCCATAGCGTCAATCCGGGCGGTGTCATCAGCGTTCCGTTTCGGTTTATGCAGGGCCAGCCATTTCTTAGCAATTTCGCCGACCGTACCGATGGCCACGATCGCCACTATATAGATCCAAAAATCCATTTTTTGCTCCTAAAGTGAAGTTATTTGATCACGCAGTCTCGCTGGGTTATCCGTGGCGATCCGTTCTAAGGTCTGTACCCGCTGCTCTAACTGGGCGACCTGCTGACGCAGTTGTTGTTGTTCGGCGTCTGCTTGGTGGCCGTTTCTGCGCAATGCCTTGACCTGTTGCACAATCAGCCAAGTGCCCGCGACGAGCCCGAAAACCAGTACCAGAATGAGGCTTGAAGTGTTCATGCTGTCTGTCCCATAGGTTATTGACAGGCCTATAGTTTACCGGCCCGTTGCACCAATGGAATAGGAGAAAGTCACTAAAATCGGCGCGGCCAAGCTGTGCTGCTGAGCCCGCCAGTTTGCCTAATGTCGAGCTAGGGCGCGCTTAGACGCAACCAGTTTTGCCGAGCCGTAGCCAGATAGTCTGCAAAATCGCCGTCTTGCCAGCGCGCCAGTCCCCTCGGGGCATAGAACAGAAAGAGCTGATCACCAAAGAATTGCCAGGTTTGGCCATCGGTTTTAATCAGGCCTTCGCCCAGGCTCAAGGCATTGGCACAGTGGCCGTTGAATTCCGGAATATAGGCTGCGGGGTTGGCGGCGAACTTATCGCGGTCCGCGGCACTGGCGAAATACCAGATCGCACCCAGCGATTGTGTGGCAAAGCGCTTGTCGCCTTCGACCGCCTGGCCCGACTGACGACTTGCGGCAGTAAAATAAGCCACTGTATCTTGGCCACCGATGGCCACACCATTGAAAAAACTCTTGCTGACCGGGACATCAGCATTGACCGGTAGGGCGAAGACTAGCAAAAACAGTAAGCTCAGGCGGTAACGTAGCATAGGGGTTCTCCACAAAGAATGGCCTGTTAGAGCAAGCCATTCGGGTTTAGTTCAATCCGTTCGAAGAATTAGCCTGGGCGTTGCCAATAATGCCCATTGCCAATAATGCCCATTGCCCTATAGTAATGACCCCTCTGGCCGACGTATCAACGTGCATTAGGCAGAGGTGGTCAGTATGATTAGGCCTCCTAGCAGCCTGCCCGCACTCCTTGGGCTGGCGGCCATCGCCTCATCACCCGGATCAACTTTATGCGTAACCGTTTCTACCTGCTGATGCTTGCCTTTATCGCCTTTATTTCGCTCGGCCTGCCCGACGCCTTACTGGGCATCGCTTGGCCCTTTATGCGTGCCGATCTCAACCAGCCACTTGCAGCGAATGGGATCATTGTGCTGGCCGCCACCATTGGCGCGGCCTTGAGTGGTTTTTTCAGCGCACGCATGGGTCGTTTGCTGGGCATTGGTCGGCTGCTCAGCCTGAGTTGTCTGTTGACTGGCTCGGCCTTGTTTGGATATACGTTGGCGCCCTCACTGCTCTGGGTCGCCGTCGCCAGCGCGGTGATCGGCTTGGCGGCCGGCGCCACCGATGCGACGATCAATGGCTATATCGCGAAAAACTTCAGTGCCGGTCTGATGCAATGGCTGCACGCCAGCTTTGGCATCGGCATAACACTTGGGCCCATAGTGATGACCTGGGTCCTGGTGCAGCAGTTTGACTGGCAACTGGGCTACCAAATTCATTCGGTCATTCAGCTGCTTTTAATGCTGCTGTTTTTTACCACGGCCGGTCTTTGGCTCGTGGTCCAGCGGGCACCGTCCGCCGGTGCACCAGAGGCTGTGCCGCACGCCGCCGATACGCATACCACGAGCATGTTTGAGTCCTTTGCTACGGTGCGCATCTGGTTGAGCATGGGGCTGTTTTTTTGTTACACCGGTCTGGAGTTTTCGATGGGCCTGTGGACCTTTAGCCTGCTGACCGACATTCGCGGTTTGACTACGGCGCAGGCCGGCACCTGGGTCAGCGTCTATTGGGGCATGTTTACCGTTGGGCGGATTGTGATGGGCTTTGTGTCCAATCGTTTCAGTCAAACCCAACTTATGACTCTGAGTTTCGCCTTGGCGGCGATCGGCGCCCTGGTCTACGCGTTGAACCTCAGCTCGATGGCCAACCTACTGGCACTGGTGTTAATTGGTTTTGCCTATGCGCCGATGTACCCGGCCATGGTCTCAGGCACCCTTATTCGGGTCGGCCCGAAACATTTCAACAATGCCATCGGGCTGCAGGTAACGGCGGCCAGCTTGGGCATTGCAATCCTGCCGGGGTCAATCGGACTCTTGGTAACGCAGTTTTCGCTGGCGCTGTTTCCTTGGCTGCTGCTCGGTCTGACCGCGGTGTTAGGCGGTCTATACCTTATGGCTTACCGGCTCGGTGACAGCGATTAATGGTCCGAGCGCGGCTCGCCACCAGGCTTAAAAGTCACCCCAGCGGGCTTGGAGCAAACTCAGTATCACCACCGGAGCAGTTTCGGTACGCAGAATCCGCGGCCCGAGCTGCCAAGGGGTAAAGCCCTGTTGGTGCGCGAAGGCCAGCTCCGGCTCACTCAGTCCCCCTTCCGGACCAACCAGAAAACTCACCGAAGCGGGCCGTTCAACCGGCCAGGCCGGTTGTTGCGCGGCGGTATGAAAAACCAATTTCAGAGTCGAGTCTTGCGCCATGGCCCAATCGCTGAGCGATTGGATCGGTTGCAGGGTCGGCAGGGTGTCGCGATAGGACTGCTCGCAGGCGCTGGCCATAATGCCCTGCCAATGGTGCAGCTTCTTTTCATAGCGCTCACGGGCGAGGCGCAGATCGCAACGCTCACTGGTTAGCGGGGTCAGGCTGGTGACGCCCAGCTCGGTCGCCTTTTGTACCGCATAGTCGAAGCGATCGCCCTTTGACATCACTAAGCCCAGATGGCTGGTCAGTGGGGATTCCGCCGTCGCCACCAGCTGCTCAGTGAGTAATAGGTTGGCGGACTTTTTGCCGACATCGACCAGTGAGCCGTTAAAGCGCAGGCCCTGTCCGTTAAACACCTCGATCTGCGCGCCCTCAGCGAGGCGCAGAACCTTGATCAGATGCTGAAATACCGACGCGGGCAGGGGCACAGCCTGGTTCAATGACTCGGCCTCGGGTAACCAGGCGCGAATGGTTCTCATGGCGCCACCACCGCGCCACAGAGCGCCAGTCGTTGTGCGTTGAGCCCATAATGACTGATCCAATCGGTCAAAATACACTGACGGTATTCATAGGAATAGGCCACGGCATGCTCAGCATCTTCGGGAAAACTGCTCGGCCAGCGAGCGAGTAATAGCGGCCCGCAGCGCTCGGCCGACTCCTCAACGGCGGCATGGCAAAGTTCGGTGGGCAGCTTGAGGCAGGCAATGCTTGGGTCCTGCTCACAGAGCAGGGCCGGGGCCTGCTGATTGAGATATTGGATAAAAATAACCGCCGGCACGCTGGCGACGACGTCGGGCTGATTTTCGCCGGCGCGGGTCGTCGGCTGTTTGATCTCGGGCACAGACTCTGCTCCGCCGAATGTGGCTAAGCACAGAGATAGGCACAGGCCAAGAAGCAGTCTGACGGTCATGCGAGCAGCCCGGTCGTCTCAGACAAACCGAAACGGCAATTCATGTTCTGCACTGCTGCACCAGAGGCGCCCTTGCCCAGATTATCCAGACGCGCGACCAGATAGATACGCTGTTCGGTGCTGAACACAAAGAGTTCGATCCGATTGGTGCCATTACAGCCCGTCGGCGTCAGGAACCCGTCTGCTAGCTGACTCTGGTCATTGAGTGGCCATAGGGTTACGAACGGTTCATCACGATAGGCCTGAGTTAGGGCGGTATGGACCAATTCGGCGTTGCCCGCTAGGGCCGCCTCATGCAAGCCAATGGAGACCAGCATGCCCTGCTCAAAATTGCCGACCGTTGGCACAAAGACCGGCGCAAAATCGAGACCCGCTATATGCTGCATTTCCGGCAGATGCTTGTGGTTCAGGTCGAGGTTTTTCAGTCGAGCGGCAGCGCTTTCGGCCTGCTCTGGATCAAACGCCTGATAATCGGCGATCATCGCCTTGCCGCCTCCGCTGTAGCCAGTAATGGCCTGGACCGTGAGCGGGTACGAGCGCGGTAGAATGCCGGCGGCCACCAGCGGTGCCGTCAACAGGGTCATGCCGGTGGGGTAGCAACCGGGATTGGCGATGCGGTTGCTGGTCTGTATTTTGCTCCGCAGCCCGGTCAGTTCCGGTACACCGTAGACCCAGCTTGGGTCGACGCGAAAGGCCGACGAGGCATCGATAATAACAGTCGCCGGGTTAGTGATTAACGCGACGGCGGCACGGCTGGCCTCATCGGGTAGGCATAAGAACACCACGTCGGCGCGGTTTAAATAGGCTTCACGCAAGTGCGGATCTTTTTTTAGCGCCTCCGGGATGCTGAGTAACTCAACATCGGGGTGGGCTTCCAATCGACTCTGGATTTGCAGGCCGGTGGTGCCATATTGGCCATCGATAAAGGCGCTGATAGTCATGCTCGAAAACCTTCCAATTGGGCTAGGATCGCTAGGGTCGGCGCCGATTGGTTCATGCTGTAGAAGTGCAACTTGGGTGCACCGGCTACTATCAGCTCCTGACACAGATCGACGACAAAGTTCAGACCAATCCGCTGAATCCGGGTGACATCATCGCCACAGCTTTGCAGGGCCTGACGCATCCAACGGGGAATGTCGGCACCACAGGCATCGGAGAAACGCGCCAGATTAGTGAAATTGGTTATCGGCATAATACCCGGGACTATGGCTATATCACAATCGCGGCGCCGTACTTCGGAGACAAAGTGTTTGTAGGCATTGATGTTATAAAAATACTGGGTAATGGCGCTGTCGGCGCCGGCCTTGGCCTTGGCGACGAAATTATCGACATCCTGGTCATAACTGTTCGCCTGTGGGTGCATTTCCGGATAGGCGGCTACTTCAATACTGAAGGTGTCGGCAAATTCGGCCTTAATAAAGGCCACCAGATCGGCAGCATGACTGAAATCACCCCCGGTGCCGCGCATGCCACTGGGCATATCGCCGCGTAAGGCGACTATCCGGTTGATGCCGGCGGCCTGATATTGCTCGAGTAGCGCGTGCACCGTTGCTCGGTTGGCGCCGATACAGGACAGATGCGGCGCCGCGGGCACACCGCGGCTGTTCAATTCGATGACGGTACTGATAGTTCGCTCTTGGGTCGAACCACCGGCCCCATAGGTCACACTAAAGAATTCCGGTTGAGCAATCTTTAATTCGGTGTGGGCCGTCAGCAACTTATCATAGCCGATGTCCGTTTTAGGCGGAAAAAACTCAAAACTGACGGGTACTGGCGTATTCATAATAGTCTTCTCTGTGGTCTGGATTGAGTCGCCGGCTGGTAATTGAACGGTTCAATTACGCAGCCGGCGTTAGGCAGCCTGACGGCTGCCGATCAATATTTATATTCTTCGGGCTTAAAGGGTCCGGCTACCGGCACATTGATATAATTCGCCTGAGTCTCGGTCAGAGTGGTTAACACGCCGCCAAAGCCCTTGACCATTTCTGCGGCAACTTCTTCATCGAGCTTCTTCGGCAAAATCTTGACGTAGAGGTTAGCGGCCTTCTCGGCGGCGGGCAGATCGGCGAACTTGCGTTCAAACAGATACATCTGCGCCAAAACCTGGTTGGCAAAGGAGCCATCCATGATGCGACTCGGGTGACCGGTGGCATTGCCCAGATTGACCAGACGTCCCTCGGACAAGAGAATGATAAAGTCATCGCTGGCGGCACTGCGGTAGATCTGATGGACCTGGGGTTTCACTTCGGTCCACTGCCATGTCTTACGCATAAAAGCAGTATCGATTTCGTTATCGAAGTGACCGATGTTACAAACCACGGCACCTTTCTTGACCGCGGCCAGCATATGTTGGTCACAGACATTGGTGTTGCCGGTGGTGGTGACAATCAGGTCGGTGTTGTGCAACAGAGGCAGATTGATGCTTGCCGCGGTACCGTTGTTGATGCCATCGAGATAGGGGGATACCACCTCGAAACCGTCCATACAGGCTTGCATGGCGCAGATCGGATCGATTTCTGAGACCTTGACGATCATGCTTTCCTGCCGCAGTGATGCCGCAGAACCTTTGCCCACATCGCCATAACCGATCACCAGCGCTTTCTTGCCGGCCAGCAGGTGGTCGGTGCCGCGCTTGATGGCATCGTTTAATGAATGACGACAGCCATACTTGTTGTCGTTTTTAGCCTTGGTCACCGCATCATTGACATTGATGGCGGGAACTTTTAGCTCACCCTTGGCCAACATGTCTAACAGACGGTGTACACCGGTGGTGGTTTCTTCTGAGATGCCGTGGATCTGCGCGAGCAGTTGCGGGTATTTACCGTGCACCATCTCGGTCAGGTCGCCACCGTCATCGAGAATGATATTCGCGTCCCAGACTTCGGTGCCGTCTTTACCGGCCAAAATCGTTTGTTCGATACACCATAAAAACTCGTCGTCGGTTTCACCCTTCCAGGCAAAGACCGGAATGCCGGCGGCTGCGATCGCGGCTGCGGCATGATCCTGGGTCGAGAAAATGTTGCACGAGGACCAGCGTACGGTCGCGCCCAAGTCGATTAGTGTCTCGATTAGAACCGCGGTTTGAATGGTCATGTGGATACAACCCATGATGCGCGCACCGGCCAAGGGTTGCTCGGCTCGATATTTGTGCCGCAGCGCCATCAGGGCAGGCATCTCGCTCTCGGCGATGGCGATTTCTTTACGGCCCCAGTCGGCCAGCGACATATCGGCAACCTGGTAATCGGTAAAAGTTGTCATGTTCTTTTCCTCGGTATTAGGGTTCGTTGATGGCTTGGCTTAAGGCGCAGGCCATCGATATTAACGTTCCGGGTTATTAGCCCAGCATGCAGGCGCGAGTCGCGCGCAAAATTTAGAGCCCGGCACCACTTTTTAGGGCGTCGACCTTATCGGTATTTTCCCAGCTGAAGCCGGCGCGACCGAAGTGGCCATAGGCCGCAGTCGGGCGATAGATGGGCCGGCGTAGGTCGAGCATCTCGATAATGCCGCGCGGACGCAGGTCAAAGTTATCGCGCACCAGCTTAGCGATTAACGCTTCACTGACCTTGTTGGTGCCAAAGGTATTGATCGAGATGGAGGTCGGTTCCGCGACCCCAATGGCATAGGAGACCTGAATTTCACAGCGGTCGGCCAAGCCTGCGGCGACGATATTCTTAGCCACATAGCGCACCGCATAGGCCGCCGAACGGTCGACCTTGGAGGGATCCTTGCCGGAGAAGGCTCCGCCACCATGACGGGCCATGCCACCATAGGTATCGACGATAATCTTGCGACCCGTTAGCCCGCAATCACCCACCGGTCCGCCAATAACAAAGTTACCGGTCGGGTTGATATGGTATTGGGTATCCTTGTGCAACCACTGCGCCGGCAGCACTTCTTTAATAATGGTTTCCATAACCGCTTCGCGCAGATCGGACAGGGGTATATCCGGGTTGTGCTGGGTCGACAGCACCACGGCATCGATGGCGACTGGCTTGCCATGCTCGTAACGCAAGGTGACCTGGGATTTCGCATCGGGACGTAACCAGGGCAGGACGCCCTTTTTGCGTAACTGCGCTTGTTGCTCGACCAATCGATGGGCGTAAAAGATCGGTGCGGGCATCAGGCTGTCGGTTTCATTGGTGGCATAACCAAACATTAGGCCCTGATCGCCGGCGCCGAGATCCTTGTCGTTGGCCTCATCGACACCGACGGCAATATCGTGTGACTGCTTGCCGATCGCGTTCAGCACGGCACAGGAGGCCCCATCGAAACCGACATCAGATGAGTCGTAACCGATATCGAGAATCACGCTCCGGACTATGTCTTCCAAATCGACATAGGTTGAGGTGCGCACCTCGCCGGCAATGACCGCCATACCGGTCTTGACCAAGGTCTCCACTGCCACTCGGGCGTGCGGGTCGGCGCCGATAATGGCATCGAGAATGGCATCCGATATCTGGTCGGCCATCTTGTCGGGGTGGCCTTCTGAGACGCTTTCCGATGTAAATAGACTGTATTCGCTCATTGAACTGTCCTCTTTTCGTAAGTCGGTCAAGCGTTGCGGTAGACTTGGGTTTGCACCTGAAAGCCATTGCGCAAGGCTAAAAATCGTGTTTGGTTGTGTGTGAAGCCATGTCGACCGGCCCACTGATGTAACTCTTCCGGTTCAAAACCTAGCCATTGGTCGCCACACTGATCCCGGGCCCATTCCTGATCGTGGCGACATAGGTCGGTGACGATGAGCAAGCCATTCGGGTTTAATAACAGCGCGCATTGGGCAATCTCTGCTTCGGGCATCGGCACGTGATGCAATACCATGTTATAGATGATGATATCGAATCGTGCCTCCTGGTCGAGCAAGGTATCGGTATTGCCTTCGATCAGTTCAACGGCCGAGCCGAGGCCTAACGATGCCTGTGCCTGTTCCAGCATCACCGGCGAGATATCGATACCGACGACCCTATGGAAGCGTTGTGCTAGGGCTTTGAGAAACTCGCCCTTGCCTGGGCCGACTTCCAAGACTCGTTCTTGCGGCGAACGCTGCAGGCTGTCCAGCAGCTGCAGGGCCTCGGGTCCGTAATGCTCAAACAGGACAATGCGCTCTTGGTGCAGAACAAACTCGTTAGCATGCTCAACGAAGAACTGGCGGGCACGGGTCAGGCGCTCGGCGCGAATGCGCTCCTGCTGAGCCAGAACCGGATCGGGCAGGGGTTGATGATCCAACTCGCGGAACAGTTGCTGCTGCAGGTTCAGGGCGTCCCCGAGTGAGCGGCGATAATAGATACTATTGCCTTCACGTCGACTATCGACCCAGCCAGCCTTGCTTAACACCTTGAGGTGGTGACTCATACCCGACTGTTTGACATCGAGCATTTCACTCAACTCGAGTACACCATAGGCACTGCTGCCGAGCAATTGCAGCACGGTCAGGCGGGTTGGGTCACTGATGGCTTTAAAAAACGCCGCGTAATCGGATAAATTCATGGCGGGAAAGATAGCAGTGCTGGCTGCTTTCCTCAAGATCTATATCAATATATTTTGATATAGATTTGTAAGCGGCGGTGCAATACCGCCTAGCTGGCTGTTGGCATGCTCTACACCGGCCGGAGCAGCGCACTGCTCGACGCGCTAAGAGTTAACTGAAATGCCAGCCGTCGTCGCTTATGGTAACCGCCAGACCGGTGGCAATCGACTGCTGGGCAGCCAATCCCAGGACCACCGCCTTGAGTCCATCGGCCACCGACACCTCGACCGGCTGGCCGGCGGTGATGGCCTGATAGAAGCCCAGGTGTTGGTAGTAGGTTGAACCGTTATGGTCACCGGCGGCGAGCAAGGTCGGGTCGACGGCCATAGTGGTGGTCACCGGACCAGTCGGTTGGCGCGGGCTGAAGACCAGCTGTGGGGTCGGTGCCGGACCTAACTCGGTATTCCAAAACCGGCCCGGACCGGGCACCGAGGCTTCGAGCTTGCCCCGTTCACCGACGGCGCAGAGTTCTTCCTGAAAACGCGAGCCCTCGGCAAACATGCACAGTTCGAGCATGGCCCGCTGGCCGTTGGCAAAATCCACTATGACAAAGGCGTTGTCGAGGATGTCTGGTGCCTGACCGTCGTAGCGCTCATCGAGGTGGTTGACATCAGTGCCGCCCGAGGCAAAGACCCGAATCGCTTCACTCTGGGACTGCAAGCGCATCAGATCGAAAAAATGACAGCATTTCTCGACTAGGGTGCCACCGGTATTCTTATTGAAACGATTCCAGTCGCCCACCTTGGTCAAGAAGGGGAAGCGATGTTCGCGCACGCTGAACTGCCGGGTCGCACCGTGTACGCCGCTACGAATCTGTTCGAGCAGGGCGGCGACCGGCGGCATGTAGCGATATTCCATCGCCACCCAAATCGGTGCCCGGTGGCGTTCGGCGGCGCGACGTATGCGGCTAATATCGAGGGCATCGGTGACCAACGGCTTTTCCACCAGCACCGGCAAATCGGTCTGGGCTAGCACGGCCAGCAGTTGTTCGGCATGCATAAAGTTGGGGCTGGCGATCACCAACGCATCGAGATCCGGCGCCGACAATAGGCTATCGACTGAGCTTTCGAAACGTACCTCGGGCACCAGTGCCAGAATCCGTTGACGCATCTCGGGGTCGGGCTCAAAAATCGCCTGCACACTGGCCTGGGGCAGCAACTGAATGTTGCGTATGTGTTCTTGACCCATCATCCCGCAACCGATGATTCCATAGCGTAAGGTCATATGTGCTGCTCCAGGGTAATAGTCTGTTGAGGTTCGGGTCTCAGGCTTAGGACATTCTTGAGACGTAGTGGCAGAGTGCCGGGTTAAACCAGGTGCGCGAATACTCCTCGAGTTTATCATCGCCGGTCCAGCTCAACCGTTCGATCCAGCCAAGTGGCGTGGCGGCAGGCAGGGCCAGTATGTCAGCGGCCCAATCGGTCGCCGGAAACACCCGCAGTCGATCTTCGACCCGGCTGATCCAGAAACCAAAATGTTCCCGATAGTGGCGATACAGCGATTCGTCCAGCTCGGCTGCGCACAGTGTTTCAGCATGCGCGGCTCGGACCCACATCTCTTCAGCCGCGATGGCCGTCTGGTCCAAAACACGTTTGCGTTCGATGCGCCAAAAAAGGGTGTCGGGCGGAGCATTAAAGTGTGCCGCGACCGCTGCGTTGGCTTCTCGGCGCACCGACAGGGTCTGGGCGTGCGGCGTGCCACCTCCGGTCAGTAATTCCAAACGAAAGAGCTGATAGACGGCCTCACGCGCCGGCCGTTTGACATAGGTGCCTGAGCCCTGTCGACGCTCGACCAGACCATCATTCTCCAGCAGGGTGAGCGCTTTGCGCAGCGTACCGACGGCGACCTTTAGCTCGACCGCCAGCTCGGCCTCGACCGGCAAGCGTTCGCCTTCGCGCCAGTGTCCGGCGTTAATTTCGCGCAACAAGAGTTCGCTGACCTGAACATACATCGGCCGACGTTTACCCTGACGCGCACCGAAGTCGGCATTGATTCTGTCATTGATCTGCTTGGTCAAAACAAGGGTTCCTACAAAGTGTGATCGGGCTCATGAAAGCAAGCGTATCACAGCGGATTGAATGTTTTTTCCGCCAATTCATCTATTATTGATTTACATCATCATCATACATTGCTAGTGTGTTCTGGCAAGTAAAAAGTGAATCAATGGTAGATGATAATGATTCCAGCGACCATGGACCATCGACTGCAGGGTCCGGGCGCTTGAAGTGAGCGGTTACATAACAATAAAAATAATCGGAGCTAGGCATGCACAGCGTGTTTAATTTGGACGGCAGGCCATGGTAGTACTGCATTGGGTACACGCCAGGCTGGAACGCTTTAATCGAATATTGATGACTATCAGCGCCAATCTGGCCTGGGTTTTGGTAGCGCTGATGGTGCTCTCTATCCTGCTGCAGGTGTTTTTCCGCTATGTCTTGAACAATGCCTTGCCCTGGCCTGAAGAGGTTGCGCGTGCCTTTATGATCTGGATGATGGCGTTGGTATCGGCACAGGCTTATCACAATGGCTCCTTTGTGGCGATCGACATGTTGCATGAGATGATGCCGCCCGCCCTTGCCCGGCTGTTGAAATTGTTGCTATTAGTTATCGCCGCATTGGTCCTGTTACGACTCTTTACCCTGGGTCTGGAGTTTTTTGACCGCGGCTTTCGCACCCGCGCGGCTTCGTTCAAATTGCCCCTCGCGTGGGTCTATCTGGCTATGCCGGTCTGCTTCGGCACCATGCTATTGGTCAATATTGAACTCATTCTAAAGAATCTTCTGGGGCTTGCTTCGCCCACACTTAATCAAGCCCCCAATGGAGACTAGCCGCCGATGTTAACGCTTTTTTTACCACTGTTTTTACTGGTGCTGCTGCTCGGTCTGCCGGTATTCTTTGCTACCCTATTCGCGCCCGGACTGATGCTCTTGCTATCGGATATGGGCCGGGATGTACCGATGCTGTTTCGGAATATCTACAACGGTATCGATTCATTTCCATTGATGGCCATACCCTTTTTTATGCTCGCCGGCGAGGTTATGAACCGCGGTGGCATTACCATTCGCTTGGTCAACCTGTCGCAGGTGTTTATCGGTCATGTGCGCGGCGGCCTGGCCCATGTCAACATTATGTCCAGCATGCTCTTTGCTGGCATGTCCGGCTCGGCCGTAGCCGATACCTCCGCCCTAGGCTCAATGCTTATACCGGCCATGGAAAAGAATGGCTATAGCCGCCGTTTCGCAGCCGCCATTACCGCCGCCAGCTCGGTGATCGGTCCGATCATACCGCCCTCGGGCATCATGATTATTTACGCCTATACCATGGAAGTATCCGTCGCCGCGCTCTTTGCCGCAGGGGTGATTCCGGGGCTGCTAATCGGTTTGGGTCTGATGGCGGTGACCGCCCTGTTGGCGAAAAAACATAATTTTCCCGTCGCGCGTGAAAAGGCGACTTGGCCGGAAAAGGGTGCGGCGACCAAGGCCGCCTTCTTGCCCTTACTGACGCCGGTGATTATCCTCGGTGGTATTCTCTTTGGCGTGTTTACCCCCACCGAGGCATCGGCCATAGCCGTCGGTTACGCCTTGATCCTGAGTATCTGGGTAATGAAAACCGTCAAGTTGTCGGAGTTGCCGCGGATCTTTACCCGCGCGGCCATGTCGTCGGCCGCGGTATTATTAATTGTTGGCGCGGCCATTGCTTTCAAAACGGTCGTTAGCCTGTCTCACTCTGCCGAAGATCTGGCAACCTGGGTGCTGGCGATCAGCGATAACCCGCTGATACTGCTGTTTGCGATCAATATTTTACTCTTTATCGTCGGCATGTTTCTCGACGCGGGTCCGGCCATTATCATTCTGGGCCCGATTTTGGCGCCGATCTTTATTCAGCTGGGCATCGATCCGGTCCACTTCGCCATCATCATGAGCATCAACTTGACTGTGGGCCTGGCGACGCCGCCCATGGGCCTGGTGCTATTCGTCGCGTCGAGCGTGTCCGGTGAGCGAGTCGAGGCGATCGCCAAAGCCATATTGCCGTTTCTGGCCGTAGAGTTTCTCATGATATTCGTAATTACCTACTTCCCAGCTATTTCTATGACCATTCCGAGGTTACTTGGATTGGCTTAGTCACAAAGGGCGGTTGAGAGGCCGCTGTGGAGCAACACCCAGTACTTACCAAGCTCAATAATAAACACAACAAAGAGGCAAATTCCATGAATGTAGAACACAAAATGTTCGCCAAGAAACTCGCCGGTGGCTTGGTGGTCGCGGCACTGACCCTGTCCATCGGAATCGCTCAGGCGGCCGAGTTTAACTTGCGCGCCGTCGCGAATTCCAACGAAAACGATGAAGATTACGATGGTCTGGTGGTGTTCAAAGACTTTGTTGAAGCCCACTCCAATGGCAAGATAGCGGTCGATCTCTTTATCGGGACTCAGCTCTGTGCCAACGGCACCGAATGCTTGCAGGCGTTAGAGGACGGGTCGGTCGATATCTATATATCCACGTCCGGTGGCGCTGCGAACATGTTTCCCTATGTTCAGGTCCTCGATCTACCCTATCTATTGCGTGATGACCGTATAGCCGAAGCCGTCTTGATGGGTGACTTTGTGCGCGAAATGCGTGCCGACATCCTAAAAGATTCGGACGACAGTATCCGCCTGATGACCATTGGTAATACCGGTGGCTGGCGCAACTTTGCCAACACCAAACGGCCGGTTAAACAGCCGAGCGATATGAAAGGTTTAAAAATCCGTACCGTGGTTGCCGATCTGCCGCAGGAGCTGGTTAAGGCAATGGGCGCCAGTCCAACACCGATCCCATGGCCAGAACTCTATACCTCGTTCCAGACCGGCGTAGTGGAAGGCTCGAAAAATGGTATTA